>Ga0194128_10000183_pt1 | contig 115412 bp, 121 predicted proteins | sample TA2KigCa65mmetaG_FD_148650 | JGI IMG/M metagenome (GOLD analysis project Ga0194128, IMG submission 148650) | Freshwater microbial communities from Lake Tanganyika, Tanzania - TA2015037 Kigoma Deep Cast 65m | ecosystem: Environmental > Aquatic > Freshwater > Lake | place: Tanzania: Lake...
TTTGAACCTCGGCGACGGGGCGTGAAGATGACCCTGCCCCGCGTCCATGGACCGACGAGACTTCATCCGCGCCTCCGCCCTCTGCGCTTCCGCCGGCGCGCTCGGCGCCGCGCCCGCCGCGGGCGCACCCGTCCGTCTGGGCGTCGACGTCCTCGCCGACTCCGGCTTCGCCATGCTGCAGGGCAGGCGGGTCGGCCTCGTCACGCACCGCGCCGGCGTCAACGGCGCCGGCCGCCGCACGGCCGACGTGCTCGCCCGCGCGCCCGGGGTGAGGCTGCTCAAACTCTTCGGTCCCGAGCACGGTATCGACGGCGCGGCCAAGGCCGACGCCAAGGTGAAGGACATGCGCGACGCGCGCACGGGCCTCCCGGTGTTCTCCCTCTACGGCGCCACCCGCAAGCCGACGCCCGCCATGCTCGAGGGCCTCGACGACATCGTCATCGACTTCCAGGACGTCGGCGTCCGCTCCTACACCTACGTCAGCTGCATGCGCCTTGTCATCGAGGCCTGCTTCGCAATGCCGAAGCCCGTGCGCGTGATCGTGCTCGACCGGCCCAACCCGATCGGAGGCGAGAAGGTCGACGGGCCCTTCCTCGACCGGACGTGGCGCAGCTATGTCGGCGCCTATGAGACCCCCTACGTGCACGGCCTCACCATCGGCGAGCTCGCCCGGTGGGCCGTCGCCACCCCCGAAGTGCTCGACGTTTCCGAGGACGTGCGCCGCCGCGGACGTCTGGAGGTCGTCCCGATGACCGGCTGGCGGCGCGCCATGCCCTGGATCTCGACCGGCCTGAACTGGACGCCCACCTCGCCGATGGTCCCCACGCCCCAGGCCGCGCTCGGCTACGCCATGGTCGGCCTCGGTTGCCAGATCGGCGGCTTCAAGCACACCTTCGGCGACCAGATGCATTTCCGGTTCATCAGCCATCAGGGCCGGCGTGCCGATGAGATTGTGAACGCCCTGGGCATGGCCGTGCCCGGACTCGTCGTGCAGCCTCGCGTCATGGGCGACGGCACGCAGGGCGCCTACCTGGCCGTCGGTGACTGGCAGAAGTTCCGGCCCGTCAGAATCTCATCCTTCATGCTTCGGCAGACCTGCGCGTGGCTTTCGACCGGCCTCTTCGCCAAGCACACGCGCAACGACCGCGACCTCTTCATCAAGCACTTCGGCAGCGAGGCCTTCTACGAGGATCTGCGCGTCCGCGGCGCCGCGGTCGACCTCGCCCGGTGGTTCTCCCGGTGGGACGCGCAGGCGGAGTCCTTCCGGACCCGCACCGCGCCCTTCTGCATCTACGCCTGATCAGTAGGAGCGCCCCTCGCGGCGCTCCCAATAGTTGATGTAGGCGCGGTTGACCACGCCGAGGCCGCCTGGCGTCGGGTAGTCGCCTGTGAAGTACCAGTCGCCGCGGCTCGTTGGGCAGGCCTTGTGCAGCGCCTCCACCTTCTGGAAGACCAAGATCAGCTCACCCTTCCAGCCCGACTTGGCCGGGAAGACCAGCTCCGCCGCCTTGGTCGCCACCTCCTCCTCCGTGAATGCGTCGTAGATCCGCCGCACGTGGTTGCGCATCTCGCCGGTCTGGCGTTCGGCCTGCGCCACGCAGTCCTCGTAGACTTCGCGCAGCAGGTCGTGCTTGCCGCGGTCCTTGCACAGCGCGACTGCGGCCTGGAAGGCCAGGAACTTGCCCATCTCCGACATGTCGATGCCGTAGCAGTCGGGGTAGCGGATCTGCGGCGCCGTCGAGGCGATGACGATGCGGCGCGGGCTGGGTCGGGCGAGGATACGCAGGATCGACTGCCGGAGCGTCGTCCCGCGCACGATGGAGTCGTCCACGCAGACCAGCGTGTCGCCCTCCTTCACCGCGCCGTAGGAGATGTCGTAGACGTGCGACGCCATCTGCAGCCGGTTCTTCTCCTGCGAGATGAACGTGCGCAGCTTCACGTCCTTGTGGGCGACCTTCTCGCCCCGGGGCCAGCCGCCGAGCACCACCCGGTCGATGAGCTTTTCGTCCAGCGTACCGTCCTTGAGCGCGCGGCGCAGCGTCTCGCCCACGCTGGCCCGGCGCCGCCGGCGCAGCTCGTCCATTAGCCCGTACCAGGCCACCTCGGCCGTGTTGGGGATGTAGGAGTAGACCGCCCGGTCGTAATCTTCGCCTACGCGGGCCAGGATGTCGTCGGCCAGCGCCGCGCCCAGCGCCTTGCGCTCCGCATAGATCTCCGGGTCGTTGCCGCGCGAGAAGTAGATGCGCTCGAACGAGCAGTGCCGCTTCTCCCGCGGGGTCTGCACCTGTTCGACCTTCGCGGAGCCGTCGGCCTTGATGATGAGGGCGTGGCCCGGAGGCAGCTCCTGCACCTCCTCCTGCGAGGAGCCGACGATGGTCATCAGCGCGACCCGCTCCGAGGCGACCGCGACGAGGTCGTCGGTCCGTACGAACCAGCAGGGGCGGATGCCCGACGGGTCGCGCAGGACAAAGCTGTCGCCGTTGCCGATCAGCCCCGCGATGGCGTAGCCGCCGTCCCAGTGGCGGGCGGCGCGGCGGAGCACCGCACCCACGTCGAGGTGGAGCGAGATCTTCTCCTGCACCGCCATGCCCTCGAACCCCTCCTCGCGGAAGGCGCGGAAGAGGCGGTCGTGCTCCTCATCGAGCCAGAATCCGATCTCCTCGAGGATCGACTGTGTGTCTGTCGAGTAGATCACGTGCGCCCCGCGGTCGGTCAGCGAGGTGTTGAGCTCGGAGGTGTTGGTGAGGTTGAAGTTGCCGGCGACGAGCAGGTTACGGGTGGGCCAGATGGACTTGCGCGCGTAGGGGTGGCAGGAGATGGAGTCGAAGCTGCCCGAGGTGCCGTAGCGCAGGTGGCCCAGCAGCACCTCGCCGCCGAAGTCGAAGTGGCGCTTCACCGTCTCCGGGAACTCGGGCACGATGACCGCCTCCCGCAGCTTGTCGGAGTAGGACTTGATCTGCCGGGTGAAGATCTGGGTCAGCCCCTGGGCGCCAATCTCGCGGTCGCGGAAGAGGAACGCCTCGCCGTTCTCGGCCCCGATCTTGACGCAGCCGATGCCCGCGCCGTCCTGGCCGCGATTGTGCTGCTTCTCCATGAGCAGGAAGAGCTGGTTGAATCCGTGGAGCGGCGTCCCGTGCTTCTCCTGATACCACTTGAGGTCCTTCGTCAGCCGCACCAGGGCGATGCCGCATTCGTGCCGGAGGGAGTCGCTCATCTAGGCCGGAAAGGATGCCCGCCCGGCGCGCGTCCTGTCCAGCGCTTAGTCAGCCTGCGCGCAGGATCCGGTCCAGCCGGGCCAGGCTTTCGCCGATGAGGCCCGCCATGTCGGCGTGCTGCCGGAAGGCCGCGTCCTGGTGGTGCTCGGCGAGCCCTTCTGCCAGCTCCTTCGCCTTATCCGGGGTGGAGAGGGGGGTGGTGCGCATCGCCGCCAGCAGGTCGCGCACCCGGTCGGGCGCCGCCAACAGGCGCCGGTGGATGAGCGACTGCTCCTCCCGGCGGTACTGGAGCGCGGAGGCGGCGTTGATGTGCTGGGCGCAGAGCTGGACGAAGGGCCGGTTCTCCTTGAAGGAGCCCGGGAGGTAGAAGCGGAGGCGTCCGTCGTAGGACTGCTGGTCGAAATCCATCGCGCGCACGCGGATCGACGTCGCGTCGAAGTCCGGCGTCACCGCCACGACGAAGTTGTAGGCGCGCATGTCGCCGAGCAGGCGGACGACGCAGCGTTCCTCGAACTTGATGAGCTCCTTGGCGAGGCGGACCGGGTGGTGGCCGTCGGCGTGCAGCCATTTCTCGGCGAAGATGTCGCCCGGTATGCCGGTGACGTGCTCCTCGACGAGCGTCTCGCCCCAGGTGAGGTAGAGCATGCGGTTAGGCGAGAGCAGGTGCTCGAGCTCCAGCCCGCAGACGCGCGAGGCGTCGCCGACCTTCACGTAGAAGTAGTCGTGGTTCTCATTGTAGGCGTTGACGATGCGGACGCGGAAGGGCTGGGAGTTGCCGAAGGAGCAGAAGTCCACGCGGTCGACGTACACGTGGCTGAACACACTCATGCCGCCCTCGCCCCGCAGCAGGGCGTAGGTCTCGAGCAGTCCGCGCGAGAGGTGCTCCATCTCCTCCGGCGGATACGCCACGGTCTCCCAGAGCGTGTCCTTACCGCGTTCGAGGAGGGGCGTCGCGGCGGTGAAGCCGCGCAGTTGGGCGTAGCTCACGGGCAGGGGCACCTCGCGCCCTTCGCGGGAAAGGTAGGAGCGTAGCTCCTCGCCCACGGGGTAGGTCGGCTTGCGGTTGGTCCGCTTGAATTCAAACTCGGCGCCGGCGGCGTCCATCCGTTTAGGTCCGGGGCGGCCTGGCGTGCGTCTCCTCGACGGTCATGACCAGCGGGCCGTCGGGATGGCACTCCGCGCGGTAGGCGATGAAGCCGCCGCGGTGGCGGTCGTACACCGGCCAGATGAGCGTGCGGTCGCTGTCAGGTACCTCGAGACCGTCGACCTCGGCTCGGGTGAAGAGGCCGAAGGAACCCTCGGCGATGTCCGGCGGCAGCCCGGTCAGCGGCTTCCGGCACTCGAAGAGGAACATGAGCCAGTGCGACTGACCCTCGTAGCCGCGTTCGGTGATCATGCCGAAAAGGTGGAGGTCTTCCGTGCCGATGTGCAGGCCGGTCTCCTCGGCCGTCTCGCGTACGGCGCACTCGAAGGGCGACTCGCCGGCCGCGGTCTCGACCTTGCCGCCCACGGGGCTCCAGCGTCCCAGGTTGGGCGCCTTGTTGCGGCGCATCATCAGCAGCCTTCCGGAGGCGTCGCGCAGGAAGATCAGGGAGCTGAGCTTGAAGGGCAGGGCGGGGCTCATGGCTCAGGTGGCGAGGATCGCGTCGATGCGGCGCAGCTCCTCCGACGTGAAGGGCGCGGAAGAGGCGGCCGCAACGCACTGCTCGAGCTGCGCGACTTTGCTGGCGCCGATGATGGCGCTGGTCACGCGCCGGTCACGGAGGACCCAGGCGACGGCCATGGAGGCGAGGGGCTGGCCGCGTTCCTCGGCAATCACCGCGAGGGCGCGCACCTTGCCGAGCCGCGCGTCGTCGACCTGCTCCGGACGAAGGTAGCCGTGCGCCTTGCCTGCGCGGGCGTCGGCCGGGATGCCGCGGAGGTAACGGTCGGTGAGCATGCCTTGGGCGAGGGGGGAGAAGACCGCGCAGCCGAGGCCTTCTTTTTCCACGACGTCGAGCAGGCCTGACTCGGGCGTGCGTTCGAAGAGGCTGTACTTCGGCTGATGCAGCACGCATGGCGTGCCGAGCTCGCGCAGGATGGCGCAGGCGCGACGGGTGTCCTCGGGGCCGTAGTTCGAAACGCCGGCGTAGAGCGCGCGCCCGGAGCGCACGGCGTGGGCGACCGCGCCCAGGGTCTCCTCCATCGGCGTGTTCGGGTCGCGTCGGTGGCTATAGAAGACGTCGACATACGGCAGCCCCATCCGCTTTAGCGACTGGTCGAGGGAGGACAGCAGGTACTTGCGCGAGCCGAAGTCGCCGTGCGGCCCGGGCCACATGGTGTAGCCGGCCTTGGTGGAGACGATGATCTCGTCGCGGTAGGCGCCGAGGTCCTCCCGCAGCATCCGTCCGAAGTTCTCCTCGGCGCTGCCCGGGACGGGCCCGTAGTTGTTCGCGAGGTCGAAGTGGGTGACGCCCAGGTCGAAGGCGCGCAGGGCGATGGCCCGCGCATTGCCGTAGTCGTCGACGCTCCCGAAGTTGTGCCAGAGGCCCAGGGCCACGCGCGGCAGGTGCAGGCCGGAACGGCCGCAGCGCGCCTGGAAGGCCGGATGGGCATAACGCTCGGGACGGGCTTCGTGCATGCGTCCTCAGGAGTGAAGCCTCGTCGGCGGTGATGACCAGCGAGAAAGGGCGCGGACCCTTGCCAACCGACGCCTCATCCGTCCAGTGAGCGGCATGCCCGAGCTGGCCGAGGTGGAGTATTTCCGGAAGCGCTGGGACCCCGGCCTGGGCCGCAGGGTCACGGAGGTCCGTCTCCCCCGCGCGACCCGCCCGACGCGCGGGCTCACGGCGGCGAAGCTCCACGCGGCCCTGGAGGGACGGCGGCTCCGCGCTTCGTTCGCCGCCGCCAAGCAGATGGCCTTCCGGTTCGAAGGCGGAATCTGGCTCGGCATCCATCTGGGCATGACGGGCCGCACGGAGTGCGTCGGCGCCGAAGGCACGCCGCCCCATGAGGCGCTCTCGTTGCTCATGTCGGGCGGCCGACGGCTGGTGTTCGCCGATCCGCGTCAGTTCGGCCGCGTCCGGCTCTGGATGGGTCCGGGCGAGCCGGACTGGTGGAGCGCGATCGCGCCGGCCGTCCTGTCCGACGCGTTCACCGAGGAGGCGGTGGCGGAATTTCTCCGGCGCCGCGCGCGCTCACCGATCAAGGCGGTGCTGCTCATGCAGGAGCGCTTCCCCGGCGTGGGCAACTGGATGGCCGACGAGGTCCTCTGGCGCGCAGGCTTCCATCCGCGCGCCAAGGCGGGCGCCTTCGGCCCGGTCTCCGTCCGCCGCCTCCATGCGACGCTGCGCGAGGTCTGCGCCGATGCGCTGCGCGTGATCGGCAAGGACTGGTCGGATCCGCCCGACGGCTGGCTCTTCAACCACCGCTGGGAGGACGGCGGCGTCTGTCCTCGCACCCGCGCCCCGCTGCGCCGGGCGGAGGTCGGCGGCCGCACGGCGTGTTGGTCGCCGGCCCGGCAGCGTCTCGGCGCCGAACGCCGTTGACCGAAGGAAGTCGGCGGGCGAAAGTGCGCGCATGCGCGTCACCGGCGGCCGAGCCCGCGGCATCCAGCTCCGCGTGCCGGCCAAGGGCGGCGTGCGGCCGGCCACCGACTATATCCGTGAGGCGGTGTTCAGCTCGCTCGCCGCATCCGTCCCCGACGCGGACGTGCTGGACCTCTTCGCCGGCACGGGCGCCTACGCCCTGGAGGCGCTGAGCCGCGGCGCGGCCCGGGCGACCTGCGTCGACCTGCGCGCCGGTTCCGAGATCGCCGCCAACGCCGCCGCGGTCGCCAAGTCGATGGGGCTCGCGTCGCTGCCGCTCACGGTCGAGACGGGCGATGCGCTCCGCTCACGTGCGTCAGGCCACGACCTTGTCTTCGCCGATCCGCCCTGGGACCTCTGGGAGACGCGCGGCGCGGAGGTCTCGGCCGCGGCCTGCGCCGCGGCGGGTGAAGGCGCGCACGTCCGCGTGGTGCTCGAGGCGCCGGGCGGACAGGCCGTCCCCGTCCCCGAGGGCTGGCGCCTGCGCAAGCTCATCGGCAAGGGCCGCGGGCAGCCCTCGGCGCACGTGCTCTCCCGCGCCTGATCAGCCGTCGAGCGGACGGTGCGCGCGCCATGCGCCGAGCGCCGACAGCATCAGCGCGCCGCCGACGAGCGCCGCGGCCTCGACGCGCAGCACGCGGTCGCCGAGGTGCAGCAGGGTGAAGCCGGCCGCGCGCAGCGCCCTGCGTTCGCCGTCCGACCATCCGCGCTCCGGCCCCACCGCGAGCACGGCCGCTCCGGCGTCACGCGTCTCCGCCGTGAGGGGGCCCTCGGCCTCATAGGGATCCAGCGCGACGCGCAGTCCGCCTTCGGGCAGTCCTGAGAGCGCCTCCGCGAGCGAAGCGTGCACGCCGACCGCGGGCACCAGCGCCGAGCAAGCCTGCTCGGCTCCCTTGCGCGCGTGCTCGCGCCATTCCCCGTCGCGCCAGAGCGAGCTGCCCGCGTACGCGGGGTCGCCTTTGTCCGGCGTGAAGAAGCGGATCTCGCCGACGCCGAGGCTCGCCAGGTCGTGCAGCACCTTGCGCGCCGTCTGCGGCCGCGGCAGCCCGACCAGCGCCGTGAGCGGCAGACGCCGCTGCGGCTCCTTTTCCCATGCGACCGAGAAGCGCAGCGCCGTTCCGCATTCCTTCACCTGCGCGATTCCGCGGAGACCGTTCTCGACCCCCACGTGGAACGTGCCGCCGGGTCGCAGCCCGACCGTCGTGAGGAGGTGGGCGGCCCGCGGGTCCTCGGCGGGGATGCCCGTGGCGACTTCGTCCTCGGTGATCAGCACCAGGTTCACTGCGTCAGAGTGCTCCCGTCGTCGGCACTGGCGAGAGGGAAGGGCGGCCCGGACTTGCCTGCCGGCCCCGGCCCGATAGGTTTGGCGGCCTGATGGACCTCTCGGAACTGCGCAAAGAATATGCGGATCACGGTCTGGACCGCCACGAGCTGCAGGCCGACCCCCTCGAGCAGTTCCGTCACTGGTTCGCCCAGGCGAAGACCGCGGGCATCGTCGAGCCCAACGCGATGGTCCTATCTACGACCGATGCCCAGGGGTGTCCGTCATCCCGCACCGTCCTTCTCAAGGCGGCCGATCCTGACGGATTCTGCTTTTTCACGAATTACGGTAGCCGCAAGGGCGCCCATCTCGCCAAAGACGCCCGGGCCACCCTCCTGTTCCCTTGGTTTTCCCTGGAGCGACAGATTCACATAACTGGCTCTGTGACAAAGACTTCGGAGGAAGAGTCCATCGCTTATTTCGCCCGAAGGCCCTACGGCAGCCAGCTCGGCGCTTTGGTCTCCGAGCAGAGTCAGGTCATTCCCGATCGCCAATACTTGGAGACCCGTCTGGCGGCGCTGCGAGCCCAGCATCCCGAAGGCAAAGTGCCCAAGCCGGCGAACTGGGGAGGGTATAGGCTCAAGCCTGATAGCTTTGAGTTTTGGCAGGGTCGTACCAATCGACTGCACGACCGCTTCCTCTATGTCAGGAAGGCGGCCGGCTGGGAGATAACCCGATTGGCGCCCTGAGGTCACCTGATAAGCATATCTAATGAAGGGTGGGGCGGCGGGCTTACTCCCCCCGACCATTCTGGCGAGGTGTTGACCAGTGGTGGGGCAGGTTGTTCACCAGAACCCTGCATCACCGATGCCTTTCCTGTCACAAGTCCTCTCCGCGGCCCCCTCCGGCCTCCTCGCCGCCTCCGAGGGCGTGAAGCCGAACGCCACCGACCTCTTCCAAATCGGGGGTTACTGGATCTCCAACTCCATCCTCACGACCTGGATCGTCGCCGCCCTCATCATCCTCGCCGTCCGCATCGCGGTCGGCACGCCCAAGCTCATCCCGGGCAAGGGGCAGGCCGTCGTGGAAGGTCTGGCGCAGGGACTGCGCGACGCCCTCGAGCCCATCGTCGGCAAGCAGATGATCGGCCGCGTCTTCCCGCTGCTCTGCGGCTTCTTCGTGTTCATCCTCCTCATGAACTGGAGCGGACTCCTCCCCGGAGTCGGCACCCTGAAGTTCATGCACGAGGGCCACTGGGAGGACGCCATCCGCCCCGCGAACTCCGACCTCAACACCACCCTCGCCCTCTCCGTCGTCTCCTTCGCCGCGTGGACCTACTTCGTGCTGCGCTACGCCGGACTCAAGGTCCTCGTCTTCGACCTCTTCGGCAACAAGGCCGACAAGAAGGAGATTGGCCTGCCCATGTGGCTGATGCTCAGCTTCATCTTCCTCGGCGTCGGCGGCATCGAGGTCGTCTCCATCCTCTTCCGCCTCATCTCCCTTTCGTTCCGTCTCTACGGCAACGTCTTCGGCGGCGAGAACCTCATCCACTCCCTCGGCGGACTCATGCCCTACGTGATTCCCGCCGTCGCCGGTCTGCTCGAAGTGCTGGTCGGCCTCATCCAGGCCTTCGTCTTCACGCTCCTCTCCGCCGTCTACATCGGCCTCATCTGCAACCACGAGGGCGGACATCACGAGGAGGAGGGCCACGCCCACTGAACTTTCGCGGCGCGTGACCTGCCGGGACTTCCCCGGGCGGCGCGCCGAGGACCAAACCAAAAACAAACAACATGATTATCGCTCAAATCACCGGTTCCCTTCCCGCCGCCGCCGGCTGCCTCGCCGCCGCCATCGGCGTGGGTCTCGTCGGCGCCAAGGCCGTCGAGTCCGTGGGTCGCAACCCCGAGGCCTCGGGCAAGATCCTCGTCCAGTCCATCCTGGGCATGGCTCTCGCCGAAGCCGTCGCGTTCTACGCGATCTTCCTCGCGAAGTGACCGGAATCGCGGCGTGGCCCCGCAAGGGGCCCGCCGCCCCCCTTTCCCAGCGCTGAAATCTTCCCGATCTCCATGACGACCTTCTCCCTCCTCGCCGCCGCCGATGCCGCCGCCGCCAAGTCCGGCAATCCGGTGGACGACATCATCCGGCTCTTCGGCAGCTTCGGCGTCGACTGGCACCACCTCCTGCCGCAGCTGGTGAACTTCGCCCTGCTGGTCTTCGTCCTCTACCGCTACGCCATCCGTCCCGCCCTCGGCCAGATGGAGGAGCGCAACCGCCTCATCGCCCAGGGACTCGCCGACGCCAAGGCCGCCGAGCAGCGCCTCGCCGACGCCCAGAAGGCGGCCGACGCCAAGCTCAACGCCGCCGCCGACGAATCCGCCCGCGTGCTCGCCGAGGCGCGCGCCTCCGCCGCCAAGACCGTCGAGGCCGCCAAGTCCGAAGCCGCCGCCGCCGCCGCCGAAGTCCTCCGCAAGGGACAGGCCGCGCTCGAGGCCGATCGCGCCCGCATGCTCAACGAAGTGCGCGGGGAACTCGCCCGTCTCGTCGTCGACGCCTCCGGTAAGGTCCTCGGCCAGACCCTGGACGACGCCCAGCGCGCCCGCCTCAACGAGGCCGCCGCCAAGGAGCTCGCCCGCTGAGCGCCATGTCCGCGTCCGTCCGAGCCGAAGCCAGGCGACTCCTCGCGCTCTCCCTCGAGGGAGGCGCCGTCTCGTCCGACCGCGTCGCCGCGATGCTCGCGGCGCTGACCGGCTCGCGCCCCGCCCACACCCTCCGCCCGCTGCTGCGCGCCTACCTCGCCGCCGTGCGCCGCGAGCTCGCCCGGAGCGAGGCCACCATCGAGCACGCCGGACCCCTCTCCTCGGAGCAGGCCGCCGCCGTGGCCGCCCACTTCAGCCGCGCCCTCGGCCGCCCCGTGCGTCCCGTCGCGCGCCGCAATGACTCCCTCCTCGCCGGCTTCCGCGTGCGCGTGGGCGACGACGTGACCGACCTCACCGCCTCCGCGCGCCTCCGCGCGCTCGAGCGATCCCTCTCCGCCTGAACCAACCCCTTCGAATTACCAACATAACATGAGCAACGCGATCGAACAGATCCAGAAAGCCATCGCCGGCCTCGACGCCCGCGCCGGCAAGTCCAACGTCGGCACCATCGTCTCCCTCGCGGACGGCGTCGCCGCCATCGACGGCCTTTCCGGCGTGATGATGAACGAGATGGTCGAGTTCCCCGGAGGCCTGCAGGGCGTCGCCCTCAACCTGGCCGAGGACACCGTCGGCTGCGTCGTCATGGGCGACATCTCCAAGCTCAAGGAAGGCATGGAGGCCAAGACCACCGGCCGCCTCCTCTCCGTCCCCGTCGGCAAGGGTCTGCTCGGACGCGTCGTCGACGCGCTCGGCAATCCCGTGGACGGCAAGGGCCCCCTCCAGTCCACGGAGCGCTACCCCGTCGAGAAGATCGCCCCGGGCATCATGCCCCGCAAGTCCGTCGACCAGCCGATGCAGACCGGCATCATGGCCATCGACGCCATGATCCCGATCGGCCGCGGCCAGCGCGAGCTCATCATCGGCGACCGCGCGACCGGCAAGACCACCATCGCGATCGACACCATCATCAACCAGGCCAACGCCAACCGCGTCGGCCTCGCCTCAGGCGACAAGAACTTCCGCCCCGTCTACTCGATCTACGTCGCCGTCGGTGCCAAGAACTCCTCCATCGCCCGCACCATCGGCACCCTGGAGCGCGCCGGCGCCCTCGAGTTCTGCGTGGTCGTCGCCGCCCCCGCCGCGGACAACGCCGCCAACCAGGTCTTCGCGCCCTTCTCGGGCACGGCCATCGGCGAGTGGTTCATGGAGAACGGCCATGACGCCCTCATCGTCTACGACGACCTCTCCAAGCACGCCGCCGCCTACCGCCAGATCTCCCTGATCCTGAAGCGCCCCTCCGGCCGCGAAGCCTACCCGGGCGACGTGTTCTACCTCCACTCCCGCCTCCTCGAGCGCTCCGCGCGCCTCGCCGGCAAGGGCTCGCTCACCGCGCTGCCCATCATCGAGACGCAGGCCGGCGACGTGTCCGCCTACATCCCGACCAACGTCATCTCGATTACCGACGGCCAGGTCTTCCTCCAGACCGACCTCTTCAACCAGGGCATCCGACCCGCCGTCTCGGTCGGCCTCTCCGTCTCTCGCGTCGGTTCCGCCGCGCAGATCAAGGCCTTCAAGCAGGTCGCCGGCAAGGTGAAGGGCGAGCTCGCCCAGTACCGCGAGCTGGCCGCCTTCGCGCAGTTCGGCTCCGACCTCGATGCGCAGACCAAGGGCGTCCTCGACAAGGGAGACCGCTTCGTCGAGCTCTTCAAGCAGCCCCCGAACGCGCCCAAGTCCGCCGAGATCCAGGTCGCGCTCATCTGGGCCATGCAGAACGGCTTCTTCTCCGACGTCGCCGTGAAGTCCGTCCAGGCCGCCGCCGCCGGACTGCAGACGCATCTCGAGTCCGCCAAGCCCGCCTCCCTCGCCCGCATCCGCGTCGGCGAGAAGATCGACGACGCGATGGCCGCCGAGCTGAAGTCCGCCTGCGACGTCTGGAAGCGCTCCTTCAAGGCCTGATCCCTCCCCGCTGAACGCACGCCATGCCCAAGGGACTCCGCGAGATTCGCAACCGCATCAAGTCGGTCAGGAGCACGGGACAGATCACCCGCGCCATGCAGCTCGTCGCGTCCTCCAAGATGAAGCGTGCGCAGGACGCCGCTAAGGCCAGCCGTGACTACGCCGAGCTCATCGGCGAGATCCTCGACACCGCCGCGGCCAAGGTCGGCGAGCAGACCCACCCGCTGCTGACCCCGCGCCCGGTGCGCGTGCGCGGCATCCTGCTCATCACGCCCGACAAGGGCATGTGCGGCGCCCTCAACAGCAACCTCATCCGCGCCGCCTCCGAGATCCGCGACGCCGCCTTCGTCACCGTCGGCCGCAAGGGCCGCCAGGCCCTCGCCCGCACGGGCCGCGACCTGCTCGCCGACTTCACCGTCAGCGACCGCGCGAACTTCAGCGAGGTCCGCCCCGCCGCCGAATACCTCCTCAAGGCCTTCCTCGACGGCAAGGTCGACACCGTCGAGGTGCTCTACGCCCACTTCAAGAACACCCTCGTGCAGGCCCCGCGTCTGCAGCGCCTCCTGCCCGCCGAGGCCCTGGCCAAGCAGGCCCGTGAGTTCCGCGACCGTCTCGGGCTGCCCGCCGGCCGCGCCGTCGAGGATTCCCGCGACATGATTTTCGAGCCCTCGCCCGCCGAGATCCTCGCCGAGCTGCCCGCGCTGTTCTTCAAGCAGGCCGCCCACCAGGCCGTGCTGGAGTCCAAGGCCTCCGAGCACAGTGCGCGTATGGTCGCGATGAAAGCCGCCACCGACAACTCCAAGAAGATCGCGGCCGCGCTCTCGCTCGAGTACAACAAGGCCCGCCAGGCCGCCATCACCCAGGAGATCCTCGAGCTCACCGCCGGCGCCTCCTCCCAGTAACCCCCTTCCACCTTATCACTATCATGAGCACCACCGGAACGATCACCCAGGTCCTCGGCGCCGTCGTCGACGTCCAATTCCCCGCCGACAAGGTCCCTGAGATCTACAACGCCGTCCAGGTCGACTACAAGGTCGAGGGCCGGCCCACCCGCCTCACGCTCGAGGTGCAGCAGCACCTCGGCTCCGGCCTCGTGCGCACCGTCGCGATGACGACCACCGAAGGCCTCGTGCGCGGCACCTCCGCGCTCGACACCGGCGCGGCCATCACCGTGCCCGTCGGCGAGGGCGTCCTCGGCCGCATCTTCAACGTCACCGGCGACCCCGTGGACGAGCGCGGCGACGTCAAGGCCGCCAAGCGCTACCCCATCCACCGCCAGCCACCGCCCCTCACCGAGCAGAAGACCTCGGCCGAGCTCCTGCCCACCGGCATCAAGGTCATCGACCTCATCTGCCCGTTCGTCAAGGGCGGCAAGGTCGGCGCCTTCGGCGGTGCGGGCGTCGGCAAGACCGTCGTCATCATGGAGCTGATCAACAACATCGCCATGAAGCAGGGCGGCTTCTCCGTCTTCGCTGGCGTCGGTGAGCGCTCCCGCGAAGGCAACGATCTCTACCACGAGATGTCCGAAGCGGGCGTCATCGACCAGAAGGACCTCTCCAAGTCCAAGGTCGCCTTGGTGTACGGCCAGATGAACGAGCCCCCCGGCGCCCGCATGCGCGTCGCCCTCTCGGCCCTCGCGATGGCCGAATTCTTCCGTGACGAGCAGAACCGCGACGTGCTCCTCTTCGTCGACAACGTCTTTCGCTTCTCGCAGGCCGGCTCCGAAGTGTCCGCGCTCCTCGGCCGCTCGCCCTCCGCGGTGGGCTACCAGCCGACGCTCGCCTCCGAAATGGGTAACCTGCAGGAACGCATCACCTCCACCAAGAAGGGCTCGATCACGTCCTTCCAGGCGGTGTACGTCCCGGCGGACGACCTGACCGACCCCGCCCCCGCCAACACCTTCGCGCACCTCGACTCCACCGTCGTGCTCGAGCGCCGCATCGCCGAACTGGGCATCTACCCGGCCGTCGACCCGCTCGCCTCCACCTCGACCGCGCTCGCGCCCGAGGTCGTCGGCGACCGCCACTTCAAGGTGGCCCGCGGCATCCAGGGACTCCTCCAGCGCTACAAGGACCTGCAGGACATCATCGCAATCCTCGGCCTCGACGAGCTCTCCCTCGACGACAAGCTGGTCGTGTTCCGCGCCCGCAAGGTGCAGAAGTTCCTCTCGCAGCCCTTCCACGTGGCCGAGGTCTTCACCGGCTCGCCTGGCAAGTACGTTTCGCTCGAGGACACCATCCGCGGCTTCGAGATGATCCTCTCCGGCGAGCTCGACGCAGTGAATGAGAACGACTTCTACATGAAGGGCGGCATCGACGAGGTGCTCGCCGCCGCCGAGAAGGCGAGGGCCAAGTCCGCCTGAACGCATGCCGCTCATGGTCGAGATCGTCACGCCTGACCGGCGCGCCTTCCAGGGCGAGGCCGCGCTCGTGAACCTGCCCACTTCCATGGGCGGCATCGGCGTCCTGCCCGGACACCAGCCGATCACCACGCTCATCGCTGCCGGGGAGGTCGTGCTCACGCAGGCCGACGGCAAGGTGGTCCGTCTCGCGGTCGACAAGGGCTTCGCCCGCGTCCTCGCCGACAAGGTCTCGGTCGTCACCGAGGCCGCCATCGACGAGGCCAAGATCGACCTCAAGGCGATTGAGACGGCCGAGGAGCGCGCCCGCGCCGCGGTCGCCGCCGCCCGCGGCCAGAAGCACATCGATTCCGCCGAGCTCGCCAAGATGGAGCAGATCCTGCGGTTCGCCGCGGTGCAGCGCCTCATCAAGGGACGCTCCTCGCCGGGCCTGACGGACTGACCAGCCGTTTCTCGGTGCCCGTCCGCCGTTAATCGGCCTACGCGCGCCAAGCGGAACTTGCCCCTCCTCCCGCGCGGGGCATCTTCTGCCGTGTGATTAGATCTGCGGTCACGGTCTCTCTCGTCGCCCAGGCCCGGGGCGGACCGTTCGTCTACTGGGACGGACTGGAGGCCGCCGCCGCGTCCGCCGCCCGCCACGGGTTCGATGCGCTCGAGGTCTTCGCGCCTTCCGCCGCCTCGGTCGACCGTCCGGCGCTGCGGGCCTTGCTCGAGCGCCACGGACTCGCGGCCGCGGCCTTCGGCACCGGCGGCGGCTGGATCGTCCACAGGTGGCACCTGACGCACGCCGACGCCTCCGTCCGCAAGGAGGCCCGGGAGTTCATCCGCGCGGTCATCGACCTGGGCGGGGAATTCAAGGCGCCCGCCATCATCGGCTCGATGCAGGGCAAGGCCGAGGGCGAGGTCTCCCGCGACCGGGCCCTGGACTGGCTGGCGGAAGCCCTCGCGGACCTCGGCGCCCACGCCTCGCGCCACGGCGTGCCGCTCCTCTACGAGCCGCTCAACCGCTACGAGACCAACCTGCTCAACCGCCAGCTCGACGCCGCGCGGTTCTTGGATTCCCGCGGCATCGCCAACGTGAGGCTGCTCTGCGACCTCTTCCACATGAACATCGAGGAAGCCTCGCTTGCCGGAACGCTCCGCGCCTGCGGCCGCCACGTAGGCCATGTCCATTTCGCCGACAGCGACCGCCGGGCGGTCGGCTTCGGCCACACCGATGTCGCGCCGGTCGTCGCCGCGCTGCGCGAGATCGCTTACGAAGGCTATCTTTCCGCCGAGGTCCTGCCCCTGCCCGACTCCGAGGTCGCCTCCGCCCGGACGATGCAGTCCTTCCGCGCCCATCTGCCCCGCTAAGACCATGCTCAAGCACCAGCTCATCCACCCCAAGATCTCCGAGGTGCTCGCCCGCGCCGGACACCACTCGGTCATCCTCATCGCCGACGGCAACTACCCCGCCTGGACCAAGCGCGGACCCAACGCCGAGCTGGTCTCACTCAACCTCTCGCCGGGCATCCCGACCGTCGCGCAGGTGCTGCGCGCGGTGCTCAGCGCCGTGCCCGTCGACGCGGTCAACACGATGGGCATCCCCGCCGACGACGCCTACGCGCAGAAGGGCGAGCCGCCCGTCTGGACTGATTTCCGCAAGGAGATCGCAGCCGCCGGACTCAAGCTGGTGCTGCAGCCAGTCCTAAAGTGGGACTTCTACAAGGCCGTCGAATCCCCCGATCACATCCTAACCGTCCAGACGGGCGACCAGGCCCTCTGGGGCAACGTCCTCCTCACCGTCGGCTGCCGCACCGGCTGAATTTTTTCATGAAGACCCGCCTCCTCGGCCAGACCGGCATCCGCCTTCCCGTCCTCAGCTTCGGCGCCTCGTCGCTCGGGCAGGAGTTCCGCAGCGTGGCGCTCGACGACGCCCTCAAGTCAGTCCAGGTCGCGCTCGACTGCGGCCTCACTTACATCGACACCGCGCCCTTCTACGGACGCGGGATGTCGGAGGTCCTGCTCGGCATCGCGCTCCGCGGCGTCCCCCGCGACCGCTACGTGCTCAGCACCAAGGTCGGCCGCTACGACATCGGCCACTTCGACTTCAGCGCGAAGCGCGTCGCGGAGAGCATCGACGTCTCGTTGCACCGTCTCGGCACCGACCACATCGACATCGCGCTCTGCCACGACATCGAGTTCGTGCCGATGCAGCAGATCGTCGACGAGACCATCCCCGCGCTGCGCAAGGCGAAGCAGGCCGGCAAGATCCGCGCTCTCGGCTTCAGCGGCTACCCCCAGAAGATCTTCCGCTTCATCTGCGACCAGGCCGACGTCGACTGCGTCCTCAGCTATAACCAGTACACGCTGCAGAACACCCGCTTCACCGACGAGACCGTGCCCTACCTCAAGGCCAAGGGCGTGGGCGTCATGAACGCCGGTCCGTTCAGCGCCCGCCTGCTCACCAACGCCCCGCTGCCCGCCTGGCTCAAGGAGCCCGAGGACGTGAAGGCCGCGGCCCGCAAGGCCGCCGCCCACTGCGCCGCCAAGGGGGTCGACATCGCCAAGCTCGCGCTGCAGTTCTGCCTGCAGAACGAGGACATCACGACGACCGTCTCCGGCAGCGCCAACCCCGCCAACATCCGCAACTGGGCCAAATGGGCCGAGGAGCCGATCGACCGCGAGCTGCTCGCCGAGGTCCGGGCGATCTTCGCGCCGGTGCGCAACGTCGGCCACCTCGAGGGGCTGAAGGAGAACAACTGAGCCCATGAAGGCCGTCGTCCTCGAGCGTCCGCAGGAGTTCCGGTTCTTCGACGCTCCCGAGCCGCCCGCGCCCGGTCCGGGCGAGGCCGTCGTGCGCGTGCATCGCGTCGGCATCTGCGGCACGGACTACGGCGGCTACCTGGGCAAGATGCCCTTCTACTCCTACCCCTGCGTCCCCGGTCATGAACTGGGTGTCGAGGTGCTCTCGGTCGGGGCTGGCGTGACGAACGTGAAGCCGGGCGACCGCTGCTCGGTCGAGCCCTACATTAACTGCCAGAGGTGCTACAGCTGCCGACGCGGCTTCACCAACTGCTGCGAGAAGCACCAGACGCTCGGCGTGATGTGCGACGGCGGCATGGCCGAGCGCTTCCTCCTGCCGGCCCGCAAGCTGCACGTCTCGACGAAACTCACCTACGACCAGCTGGCTCTCGTGGAGACGCTCGCCATCGGCTGCCACGCCGTCGACCGCGCCGCTCCGAAGGCCGGGGAGACGGTCCTCGTCATCGGGGCCGGGCCCATCGGGCTCTCCGCCGTCGAGTTCGTTAAGGTCTCTGGCGCGCGCTGCGTGGTCATGGACATGAACGCTGACCGTCTGAAGTTCTGCACGGAAGTGATGAAGGTCGACGGGGTCGTGCTCGCCAAGGGCGACGGCTCGGAGCTCGCCGCACTCGAGGCGCTCACGGACGGCCGCCTGGCCGACGTGGTTATCGACGCCACGGGCAGCAGCCGTTCGATGACGGGGTGCTTCGCTTACGCGGCCTTCGCGGCCCGCGTGGTCTACGTGGGCATCACGCAGCAGGACCTGGTCTTCCCCCATGCGCCGCACCTGCACCGCCGTGAGCTGACGATCCTCGCCAGCCGTAACGCGCTCTCGAAGGACTTCGTCCGCATCATCCGCCTCATCGAGGAGGGCGTCATCGACACACGGCCCTGGATCACGCACCACGCCAAGTTCGACGATCTCATCACGGCCTTCCCGGGCTGGCTGAAGCCGGAGTCGGGCGTGATCAAGGCGATCGTGGACCTGACCTGACGGCATGCGTCTCGACGCCCACCAGCACTTCTGGTCGTACGACGCGGCGCAATACCCGTGGATCCCGCCGGGCTCGCCGCTGCACCGCAGCTGGCTCCCCGACGATCTCGCCGTGTTGCAGAAGCCGCTCGGCTTCGACGGCTCCATCGCCGTGCAGGCGCGCCAGGTCGTCGGCGAATCTGACTGGTTGCTCTCCCTCGCGGACCATCACGCGAACGTGAAGGGCGTCGTCGGTTGGGTCGACCTGCGCTCCGATCGCGTCGAGGCCGACCTCGCCCGCCTCGCCGCTCACCCGAAGTTCGTCGGCGTCCGTCACGTCGTCCAGGAAGAGCCGGACGTGGACTTCATGCTCGGGAAGGATTTCCAGCGCGGCATCTCGAAGCTCCACGCCCGCGGACTGACGTACGATATCCTGATCTACCCGAAGCAGCTCGAGGCCGCAATCCGGCTCGCGGAGAACTTCCCGCTCCAGCCCTTCGTCCTCGATCACATCGCGAAGCCCCACATCAAGGACGGAACCATCGAACCCTGGAGGTCACAGCTCCGGCAGCTGGCGAAGCTCCCCAACGTCCACTGCAAGGTCTCGGGCATGCTCACGGAGGCCGACCACAAGGCGTGGCAGGCCGCGCAGTTCCGTCCGTATCTCGATACCGTCTTCGAGGCTTTCGGTCCGTCCCGCCTGATGTACGGCTCCGACTGGCCGGTCTGCCTCTTCGCCGGCAGCTACGAGCAGGCGTTCCGGCTCGTCGATGACCATGCCCGCGGACTGACCGACGCCGAGCGTGCCGGCCTCTTCGGCGGCAACTGCGCGCGGTTCTATCTGACGGGTGAGCGTTGCCGGTCCTAGGGTAGCCCTTTCACGCGCGGCGACGACACGAGGCTGAGCCCTTTCGTTTACTGCGGTTGATCATCCCCTAGGGAGCGTCAGCGCAGTCCGGCCATCCTGACGGGGGTGAAGATCCACCCTTTGGCCTCCATGTCCACGCCGGGTACGCGGGGGTGGCCGTTCGCGATTTCGGTCGGCAAGGTGCCGGTGGAGAAGCGCAGCAGCTTCATGCCTTCGCCCTTACCGTTCGTCCCGCGCGGCTCGATGCAGAGGAACGCGTAGAACGCTCCCCCGGGAGTCTCGCCGAGCACGATGTCGATAGGTATTTCCTGCCCGGCGGTGATTTCGATCCACGGCCCGCAGCGCATCGGGCGGCCGAGCGTCGAGGGGTGCGTCTCGTCGCACTGCTGCCCCTTGAACTGCGGGTAGACGTTGTTCTTGACGATCGGGTGCTCGAAACCGGAATCCAAGGCGACCTTCCCGTTGAAGCGGATGACCATCCAGTCGTCGCCCGAACCGACGAAGCGGAACTGTCCGGAGCGAGGCACCTTGACCATGCCGCGGTAGTGCGCGATCCAGCGCGAGGGTTTCACCTTCCCCTCGACGCCGTAGGCCTTGGGCGCCTCGGTGGCGAGGCAAGGCGGGATGAAGATCTGTTGGGCGTAGAGCGTGTGCGGGGACCTGAATCGGTCGTTGAGCGCGGTGGGATTGAAATTATTATCGATTAGGAATTCTTTGACTTCCTTCCGGTAGGCGGCGATGGGCTTTTGGTTGACCGGGTCACGGTGGTCTTTCGTCATCACCCCCATCGCGCTCGTTGGTTTGCCCGCCCGGTCCTGCTTGATATCGTAAAGGGTTCCGGAAATGCCAGCATTGAGGCCCGTCCCGCGGGCCCCGAACATCGAGACGAAGTTGCGGCCGCCGCGTCCGGCGCCCATGCCGGCGCCGATGCCGCCGCCCGCACCGCCGCCGAAGCCCTTTGAGCCGGAGCTGGAGAGGAGCCCGCCCGTGAGGGGGCTCATGGGGGTTGGCGGCAGGGCCGCGATGGCCAGGGGGTTGGTCGCGCTCTTGGAGGTGATGCGGGTGGGTGACTTCGTCATCGCCTTCACGTTGCGCGGCTTGGTCTTCTGCCGGTCCTTGGTGTTGCGCTCGCCGCCGTTGCCCCCGCCCGCGCCGGTGGCGAAGGAGTCGGGGTCGCGCTTGGCCGCCGTGGTGACCGTCGCCACGACCCAGAAGGCTGCGAGCAGGATGAGCAGCAGGTGCACCGCGAGCGACACGGTCAGGCCCTCGCCGCCGATCCGGCGCCAGAACCCCTTGCGCGCCCGGGCGGTCAGCACCGGCGGCTCCTCCTGGGTCTTGTCTTGGGGCTCTGACATGGGAAAGGTTACTTAATATTTTATGGAGTGGTTCTCAACCCCAAATGCCGCCCATGAAGGTGAAGGTCCCGGCTTCACCTCCGGCCCCAAAAGGTGAAGATGGTGGAATGGCCCTCCAGCGTGAAGATGTCCGAATGGGCGGGGCGTCCGCCGCCGACAGGGGCGAACTGCAGGCCGGGCTGGCCCGTCGGCTGGCCGTTCGGGACGGGTCCTTCGCGGCGGCCCGCGACCTACGCCGCTGGGTGCGTGACCAAGGCGGCGCCGCCCCGGCCTCGCTTCGCCGAGCCGCCCTGGTCTCCTGGGTGCTCCCCCCCCTGGGCGTGAGCCTTGCCCGTGCAGCGGCGGGTGATCTGGCCGTCGAGACATTCTCTCCGCCCGACCTCGGGTCCGACGTCGGTGCGACCAGCGCGGTCGTGATCACGCCCTCGGCTGACCAGGCGCTCGCCGCCGTCTGCGCAGCCTCGCTTCCTGCGGCGCAGGTGACTTTCGTCGGCGACGTCCGGCCGACCTGCGAGCTCGCCGACGCCCTCGCATCAAGGGCGCCTCATCGCTGCAGCGATCTCCCTTCCTTGGCGTCCCTCGAGCCCGCAGTTGAACGGGCGTCATTCCATGGACTCGACGGGCGCGCGCTGCAGGAGGCGGCGAAGACGTTCGACTCCGTCCCGCGGCTCGACCTCAACGCGCCGCCTTCCGCCGATCTGCCGCCGCCGGCGACGCCCGCTTGCGGCGAATGGACCGAGGCCGGCCTCCGTGCCGCGGTCGCCGCGATTGAGACGCCGGAACCGATGGCCACCCCGGGCCTCTTCGTGCGCAATCCGCGACGTTTCGCCTACGGCCGGGGGCGCTCCTACTTTCGTCTCTCCGCCGGCGCCGATCCGGCCGAGTGCGTCCGCGTCCTCGACGCGCTCGTGGCGATGCGGCATGTCTGGATTGTGAGCGTCGATCCGTCCCATGATCTCCGTCTGATCGAGCGCGTCGCCCGCGACGCCGCCTTCTGCGAGGAGCAGACGGAGGACGTCTTTGCCGAATTCGTGACGGACGGCGACCGTGTGCGCGTAATTGGGAAGTCCATGACGGAGCCGCCACCCGACGCATGCTTCATCACCGGACCTCTCTCGGACTCACCGGAAGCGGAGATTCGCCATCATTATCATCGTCAGCTCCTGCGGGTCGGCCTGCCTTCGGTCATTCCTCCCGATCGGCTCGCCTAGGGTTGCGTCCCGGGCCGTCCGTCCGCAGTCTCGGCGCATGGACCTGAAGCCGCTTGAGGAGAAGATTGCCTTCCTGCAGCGGCACGTCGAGCAGCAGGACCGCGCCATGCTCGAGCTCACGCGCGAGGTCACCCGCATTTCCGAACGTCTCGCCCGCGCCGAGGCGCGTCTCAAGCAGCAGGCCGGCGGCGAGGATTCCGGACCGCCCGCCGATGAGCGCCCGCCGCACTGGTGAGGGCTTGCCTCAACCTTTCCACCCGAGAAACATACCACCATGCAACGCATCCTCGCCCAAGCCGCAGAAGTGAGCACCGAAGTCACCGACCCCCTCAGCTTCTGGGAATACGGCATCTACTTCGTCGTCGCCATCGTCATCACCGTGCTCGTCGGCCGCACCCTCTTCCGCAACGGCCGCACTTTTCTCGTCGACGCCTTCCACGACCGCGAGGAGATGGCCGACTCGGTGAACCACCTGCTCATCGTCGGCTCCTACCTGGTGAACTGCGGATTCATGCTGCTCTTCCTCGCCACCGGATTGCGGCCAGAGCGCCCTCTCGTGGTGGCTGAGCACCTCAGCTGGAAGATTGGCATCGTGGTCGTCGTGCTCGGCGTGATGCACATGCTCAACCTCCTCATCCTGAACGGACTCCGTTCGGGCGGCATGAAGTCCGCGCCTCTGCCCGCCCCCCCCGCGTCACTGAACGGGCCCGGGCGATGTGCGGTCGGGTGACCCAGTTCGGCCGCTGGGCGGAGATCGTCCGGGAGCTCGGCGTCGAGGCCCCCGTGGCCGCGCCGCGCTACAACGTCACGCCTGGCACGCCGGTGGTGACGGTGCGGGCTGAGGACGGCGTGACCTTGGCGGAGTCCGTTCTCTGGGGCTTCCGACCGCGTCGAGCCGTGGGCGGACGGGATGAGGGCCACGCCAACGCCCGGGCTGAAAGCGCCTACGACAAGCCGACCTTCCGTGAGTCCGCCGGGCTGCGCCGTTGCCTCGTGCCCGTCGACGGCTACTATGAATGGAGCGTCGAAGGACGTGCGCGCATCCCCCACTACTTCCGCGCTGCCGACGGCGGACCGCTCGCCCTCGCCGGACTCTGGTCGGTCACGGAGGGCGCTTCGCCCCGCCTCACGTTCTGCGTCGTGACCGTCGCTCCCAATCGTGAGGCCGCCGCGGTCCACTCGCGGATGCCGGTGCTGCTCATGGGCGCGGCCCGGCGCGCCTGGCTTTCCGGGCGGCCGTTCTCGCCGGATGACTTTGCCGCCCTGGCCCGCACCGCGCCCGACGGATCCCTCGCCGTGCATCGCGTCGGCCCCGAGGTCGGCCGGGCCGCCGCCGAGGGACCGGGGCTCATCAGCCCGCTCGGCCGGGCCGCCGGTCAGTCCGACTTCCTTTCTGATTTGCTAGGGTGAGCGCGTTTGGCTGAGTCTCCGTTCCCGATGTCAGGCCCGCTGCACGCACCCAAGACCGTCTCCAAGCCCTGGGGGCGCGAGATCTGGTTCGCCGATCAGCCCGCCTACGCCGGTAAGGTGCTTGAGGTGAAGGCCGGCAAGCGGCTTAGCCTGCAGTATCACGAACGCAAGACCGAGACCCTCTACCTGCTCTCGGGCCGCGTGCGCCTCACCTTCCGTCCGCCCTCCGGTTCCGCCGCGCCCGCGGCGGGCGACGTCGGGCCGGCGGACGAGCACGTCTGGACCCCGGGCCAGTCCGTCCACATCCCCGTCCGCACCATCCACCGCTTCGAGGCGCTGGAGGACAGCGTGCTCATCGAAGTCTCCACGCCCGACCTCACCGACGTTGTGCGTCTTCAGGACGACTTCTCGCGGCCCGCCGGCGACTGACCTTATCCATCATCATGCGCAAAGTACTGGCTTTCGACCTCGGCGGCACGAAGTTCGCCTTCGGCGTCGTCAATGAGGACGGCAGCCTGCTCGGCTCCGGCCGGGTGGAGACCTTCGCTGACAAGGGCCCCGCCCAGGCCTGCGAACGCGTCGCTGAAGCCGCCCACCGCCTCCTCGCCGAGCTCGGGCTCCGCCCCGTCGACTTCGTGGCCATCGGCATCGCCTCGCCCGGCCCGCTCGACATGGCTCGCGGCTGCGTCGACGGTTCGCCTAACCTCCCCGGCTGGACCGGCTTCTCCATCACCGAGTTCCTTAGCAATTCCTTCGGTGGCTTGCCCGCCCGCATCGACAACGACTGCAACGCTGCAGCGCTCGGCGAATACCGCTTCGGCGCCGGCAAGGGCAGGAAGAACGTCGTCTACATCACCGTGTCCACCGGTATCGGCGGCGGCGCGGTCATCGATGGCCGCCTGATGCGCGGCGCCAACGGTAATGCGGCCGAACTCGGCCATATCCCGCTCACAATGGACGGCCCGAGCTGCGGCTGCGGCAACCCGGGCTGCTGGGAAGTCTACGCCTCCGGCACCGCCATCGCGCGACGCACCCGCGAAGCTCTCGCGGCCGGTCGGCCGTCGTCCATCCTCAAGTTCGCCGGCTCGCTCGACCAGGTCACGACCCATCACCTCTTCCAGGCGATGGCGGAGGGCGATGCGCTCGCCAATGAGATTTGGGCGGAGTCCATCAATTACCTCGGACGCGGCCTCGGCGCGGTGATTAACATCTTCAATCCGGACGTGATCGTCGTCGGCGGCGGCGTCACCGCGGCCGGCGACGCGCTTTTCGTCCCGATGCGTAAGAGCGCGGCCCAGTACGCCTTTCCGCGCCTGTCGGCGGTCTGCTCCATCGTCCCCGCCGGTCTCGGCGGCGAAGTCGGCGTCGTTGGTGCGGCCGCTTGCGCGCTGGAGGGTGCTCAGGAGAAATGATGTTCGTCGGCCTCGCCAGCTCGCTACTGATCGCGGCGATACCGCCGGGTCTCGGCGCGTATGCCGAGGCCGGCTATGATTTCGGCGGCGAGCTGCCGAAGGCGCTCGCGCCGGCCGCCTCGGTCACGGACTTCGGCGCCAAGCCGAACGACAAGGTCGACGACACCGACGCGTTCGAGAAGGCGCTGCGCAAAGGAGGGGTCATCGCCGTTCCGGAGGGCGAATTCCTCCTTTCCCGCCGGCTCCATGCACGCAAGCCCGGCACGGTGCTGCTGGGGTCTGGTTCGGCCAAGACCTGCCTGCGTTTCACCCAATCGCTCGAGCAGCTCGATCCGACACCGACCAAGAACGCCGGCGGAATGGCGACGACCCAGTGGTCCTGGATCGGCGGTCTGCTGACTTTCCATGGCGCCAGCAAGAACGGACCCACGCAGGCAGTCTTACCGGCCAAGCGCGGGGATGTGAGCCTGACTTTGGCCAAGGCCGGCCGTCTCAAGGCCGGCCAGGAGGTCGTCCTCTTCTTGAACGGTGGCGGGGACCGTCTGGTCCGCCACCTCTATGCGGGCGAACCGGGCAAGACCTCCAATCTGAAGCCCCCGGCGCGCGTCAAGCTGGCCGCCCGGATCGCCGCCGTCGACGGGCGCATCGTGACCTTGAGCGCGCCCTTGCTCGTCGACCTGCCGGAGGAATTCGCGCCGACCATCGCCCCCGCGGGCGCGCGGGACGACTATGGCCTGCGCGGGATAGGCTTCGTGACGGATGCCAAGGCCTACAAGGGCCATTTCAAGGAGGATGGTTGGAATCCGCTGGAGTTCCATGACGTCCATCATGGGTGGATGGAAGACCTTACTTTCACTGGCGTGGACAGTGGGCCCTTCGTCTCCGGTTCGCATGTCACCCTCCGTCGGATCATGTGCGGAGCCGGCCGGCCGGCCGGCCCCGGTGGTTTCATCGGCCACCACGGCGTCAGCTTGAAAGGCCAGGCTCATCGCCTGGAGGAGTTCGAGTTCAAGGCCCGGTTCTATCACGACGTGACCTTCTGCGATTGGTCGAGCGGCAATGTCGTCCGCGCTGGCTCTGGCGTCGACCTCACGCTGGATTTTCACAAGCGCGGACCGTTCGCCAACCTCGTCACCAGTGTCGTGTCCGCAGACGGCGCCAATTTCTTCACCTGTGGCGGCGGCGAGGGCCTCGGCCGATCCGCCGGGGCGTGGAACATTTTCTGGAATCTGAAGGGACGCAAGGGCATCGACTTTCCGGCGGCGGATTTCTGCCCTGTGGCGACCACTTTCGTCGGCGTCCAGATGAAGGCCCCGCGCGGTTCGCCCATCAAGGTCCAGTCTTTGAAGGTGGGTGACCCCGCCGATTTGTGGCTGGCGCTGCGCGCCAAGCCGCCCGGCAAGTGATGCGCGTGTCGGTCGTCCTTCCGGCTTTCAACGAAGCGAAGCTCCTTCCGGCCGCCCTGGCGGCGGTGAAGGCGGCGGCGGCGGCGTTCGCGGCCCGTGGTTGGGAGTGGGAATGCGTGGTCTGTGATAACAACTCGACCGACGCCACGGCGGCGGTCGCCCGCGCGGCGGGCGCAACGGTGGTCTTCGAGCCGGTCAACCAGATTGGCCGAGCCCGTGACGCGGGGGCGCGTGTCGCGCGCGGCGAATGGCTCGTCTTTATTGACGCGGATTCGACGCCTTCGGCGGAGCTCTTTGCCGCGATCGCCGACCGCATCGCTGAAGGCCGCGCGCTCGGGGGCGGGAGCACGGTCGAGCTTGAGCCGGGCACGCCGCGCTTCGCGCGCATGGTCTGCGGGCTCTGGAATCTCTGGAGCCGCCTGGCGGGCTGGGCCGCGGGATCCTGCGTCTGGGTCGAGGCCGCCGCGTTCCGCGAGGCCGGCGGATTCGGCACGGAGCATTACGCCGGCGAGGAGGTCTTTCTAAGTCGTCGGCTCCAGGCCGTCGCCCGGCACCGCGGCCTGCGGTTCGAGATCCTCTCCGCCCATCCGCTCCTAACCTCCTCGCGCAAGGTGAGGCTGTACACCGTGGGCGAGGCCCTCCGGTTCTTCTTCCGTATGGCGTTCTCCTTCGGCCGCGCCTCGCGGCGCGCCGACGTTTGCCACCTGTGGTATGACGGAAGGCGCTGAGCCCTTCAGAGCCGCCGCCGCTTCCAGGCCGGGATCGGGAACGACGTGAGCCGGTCCGACGCGACCTCGACTGGGTCGCGCGGCCGCAGCGCGCGCGCCTGACGCTCGTCCACGATCGCGTAGTGGCGCGCCGCCGTGATATGGTCCGCCACCTCCCAGCAGTTCTCCGGGCCGTTCACCCACTTCTCCGGCGGCAGCCGGCGAAGGTCGAACGGCGCGGAGTAGCTCCGGAGCGTCTTGCGCGACCCCTTCGCGTATTCGTGGAAGTACGACATCGCAAGCTCGCGCACGCTCCGGTAGACTGGATCCCGCCAGCGGAGGCAGACGTAGTTTGTCTTGGAGACCGCGCCCCAGCGTCCACCCACGCGGAACGGCGCGATCACGTGGTCCATGTCCCGGTGTGCGTTGAAGTCCAGCAGCAGCGGCGGGTGCCCCTGCAGCCAGAGCGCGAACGCGGCAATCATCGCGCCCTCGATGCAGTGGGCGCAGTCCGCCTCGAGCGCCCTGAGCACCGGCCTAGCCGTGTCGCCCTGCGGCTCGAAGTTCTGGGGCATCCGGCAGAGAAAGTCTTGCACCGCGCGGGGCGTCCGTAAGCGCGCCAGCGTGCGGGCGTGCGGGCGGGGGAGCCCCCGGCGTTCCGCCAGTCGGATGCGGGCCGCGAGGTCCATGGCGCAGGATGATCGCGCCCGACGGTGCCGACAAGCGGCTTTCGGATTGGATTCCCGCCTCACGGCACGCTAGGTTCCGTCCATGCCACCCTTCGACTTCGTCTGCGCTGACTACGGCAAGGCCAGCGAGGTGCTCGTCCGCGCCGATGAGTGTCCCGTCTGTCCCGACTGCGGCTCCGCCCGTCTCGAGAAGCAGCTTCCCGTGGTCGCGGTGAAGGGCCTGAAATCCGACCACGTGCACACGAATGCCTGCGGCTGCGGCAAGCCCCGGAGCGGCGGCGGCGCCGGCTGAGATGGATCCGGCCCTTTTCGAGCACCTTAGGCAGGGCGTCCTCAGCCTTATCTTAATCATCGTTTCGATTGGGCTTCATGAGTTCGGTCACGCCTGGGTCGCTGACCTCCGCGGCGACCCGCTTCCGCGCGCCCAGGGTCGGGTGTCCCTGAATCCCTTCGTGCACGCCGACCCAATCGGCACAATCCTGATTCCCGCCGTCATGATCTTCCTCAGCCCCGGCGTCGGCCTCATTGGCTGGGGCAAGCCCGTCCAAGTGGCGCTGCTCAACCCGAGGACCCGTCGGGCGGACGACCTGCTCATCACCCTAGCCGGGCCGGGCATGAATCTGCTCCTCTGTCTGGTCATCGCCCTCATCGGCGGCCTCGGCGGCTTCGCCCAGGGCTCCACCAAGGACTTCCTGGAGCGGGGCCTCCTCCTCAACGCCGGCCTGATCGCCTTCAACCTCATCCCCATCCCGCCGCTCGACGGCTCCCGTGTGGCTCTGCGCCTCGGGCTCTTCTCTGAGCAGGCCTTCATGACCCTCGCCCGCTGGGGCTTCATCATCCTGCTGGTGCTCGTCAACCTGCCGCCGTTCCGCATGCTGCTCTGGACGGCCCTGCAGTTCATCGCCACCCCTTGGTACGTCCTCTGGGACTCGCTGCTCTGACGGCCACCGGAGGCTTGCCAATCCGGTCGCGCCGCACGAATCTGACACCATGCAGACCCTCGGCGAAAGACTTCAAGAGGCCCGGCAGCGCCTGGGCGTCACGCTCCGTGAGGCCGCCGAGTTCACCAAGATCCGCACGGACTACCTGCAGGCCATGGAAGCCGGGCAGTTCGAGTCCATCCCGCTCGCCGACGTCTACAAGCGCGGCTTCGTGAAGCTTTACGCCAAGTATCTCCGTCTCGACGAGGAGAAGGCCGCCGCCGACTTCAACGCCCACCATTCGCTCAAAGCCTCCCGCCGTCCGCTCGACGCCGGCGTGGAAGAAGCCGACGGCGAAGGGTTCGCCCTGCCGGTCGGACCTGCCGCCATCGACCGCGACAAGCTCGTCTACTCGATCCTAGCCGTGGGCCTCGTCGCGCTGCTGCTCTGGGCTCTCTTCGGCTGAGGCGGGGCGGTTGACCTCCGGCCGTCCGCGGTTAAGTTGGCTCCGTGTCCATCCGTCCCGAATACAGGATTCTCGTCCTCAACCGTCTCTGGCAGCCAGTCAACATCGTCGGCGTGCTCCGCGCGATGAACCTGCTGTTCCGCGGCCGGGCGAGCGCGGTTCACGCCGAGGGCGACGGGCCCCACCAGGTCTTTCCGGCCGAGGAGTGGCTGCGGCACTCGTTGCAGCATCCGCCGGCCCCAGCCGACGGTGTGAGGTCCGCCTGCCTGCTCATCCGGGTGCCCCGCGTGCTGCTGCTCGGGCTCTACGACCGCGTGCCCCGCCGCGAGATCCGCTTCAGCCGCCGCAACGTCTACCTGCGCGACGACCACGCCTGCCAGTACTGCGGACGCAAATTTCGCGAGGAGGAGCTCAACCTCGACCACGTCGTGCCCCGGGACGTCGGCGGCAAGACGAGCTGGGACAATATCGTCACGGCCTGCGTGCGCTGCAACTCGCGCAAGGCCAACCGCCTGCCTGAGCAGGCCGGCATGACCCTGCGCCGGGCGCCCGCCAAGCCGCGCTGGCGGCTCGTCACGGCCTCGGCGCTCTCCGAGGAGGAGCTCGCCGCCTGGCGGAGTTTTCTCGAGGTCACGCCTGCGGGGCAGCTCCCCTGGCGCAACTGACGGCTGGCTGGTGCGGGTAACCAGATTCGAACTGGTGTCACCACTTTGGAAGAGTGGGGTCCTGCCACTGAACGATACCCGCGCGGCCGGGAGGTGACTATCCATGCCCGGCGGGTCTGGTCAAGCCTGCGTCCCGGGAGCGGGCAACCGGATTCGAACCGGTGTCTCCACTATGGGAAAGTGGGGTCCTGCCACTGAACGATGCCCGCATCTCCCAGAACGTCTTCATTCTGGCCCGGCTCCCGCGGGCGGTCAAGCGATGCGCGGCCCTTTGCGCTTCCCCGCCCGTGCGCTTCGGGCATCTTCCCCTCATGGCCTCCAGACTCTCCGACGTCGCGCGCCCCCGCGACGTGCTCATGATGGCGACGCCCGCGCACAACGCCGAACTGCGCTGGTTCACCGGCTTCCGCGCCTCCGACCCATTCCCGGCCTTCTCCGCCCGCGGCCGCAAGGTCGGCCTGCTTCCACTGCTCGAGGTGGGCCGCGCCCGCGCCGAGTCCGACCTGGATGAGGTCGTCGACCTCTCCGCGCTCATCGCCGACCTGCGCCGTACCAATCCCTCCGCGGGCGTGCCCGACGCGATCGTCTTCGCCGCCCTCGCCCGCGGGGTGAAGCGTTTCACGGTGCCTTCCGACTTTCCGACGGGGCTCTTCCTGCGCCTCCGCGATCTCGGGCTCGACCTCGTGCCGCTCGGCGCGCAGGTCACCGAACGCGGCGCGCCCGAGCTCTTCCCCGCCCGTTGGATCAAGTCCCGCGCCGAGGTCGCTGGCATCCGCGCCGGCAACCGTGCGGCCTGTGCTGGCTTCACCGCGGTCGAACGCGTGCTCGCCGAGGCCGCCGTCGGCCCGCGCGACGCGCTCCGCTGGCGCGGTAAGGCCGTCACCGCCGAGCTGCTCAAGGAGGAGGCGCAGGTCGCCATCCTCCGCGCGGGCGCGCTCTGCGACATCGGGCTGATCATCGCCCCCGGCGACCAGGCCGTGGACTGTCACTGCTCAGGCTTCGGTCCGGTCAGGGCTGGTCAGCTCATCGTCTGCGACATCTATCCCCGTGACACGGAGTCGGGTCAGTACGGCGACATGACGCGCACCTACCTCAAGGGCCGCGCCTCGGCGAAGCAGCGGCGCATGGTCGAGGCGGTCCTGTCCGCGCAGCGTCTGGCCCTCCGCCGGCTGCGTCCTGGGGTCAAGGGCAGCGCGGTGCACGAGGCCGTCATCGCTTACTTCGAGTCCCTCCGCTACCGCACGGGTCTGGTCAAGGGAACCTACGTGGGCTTCTTCCACGGCCTCGGCCACGGCCTCGGCTTCGACATCCACGAGCTTCCCGCGCTTTCTCGTCGCTGGCCCCATCCGCTCAAGCCAGGCCACGCGGTCACCGTGGAGCCCGGGCTGTATTATCCCGGAATCGGCGGCTGCCGTTTCGAGGACGTCGCCCTCATCACCCGTTCCGGTATCGAGATGCTCTCGGAGCATCCGTATGCCTGGGAGATCCCCTGAGCATGCCGACGCGTCGCGGCAGGGCGGGCGCTCACACCACGGTCATCGAGGCCGCGGTACCGGTGGTTCGCTTGCTCGAGGCGCAAGGCCGCGTCTCCCGTGGGATGATCGAGGCCGGAATCGGGGCTCGCGGCCGCTCGGTTAAGGTGCGGCCGCTGCCGGGAGGCCTGCGCGTCACGGTGGTCTCGAAGGGCTCGCGCCAGGAGCTGCACGTCTACGGCATCACCCCGGCGCAGGCCCGCGCTACGCTCACCGCGGCCGCTCTGCCCGGCTACGTCATCAACTTCTCCGATGTCTGAACATGCCGAGCCGGCGGAAGAGCTCCCGCCCGACGGCGACGCGCCCTACGGGGCGCGATTCGCGGGCCGGAAGCGGCCTCACGCCTGGTCGCCCCTGCTCGTCGGTCGATTTCACGCGGTGCTCGAGAGCGGCCCCACGGGCCGTCTCACGGTCGTCGTTCCCGAGGTGCGCGCGGTCCGGCGGCTCGCCGCTGACGGCTCGGCGGACGTACTGGACGACGGCCGGTGGATGCAGCTGCCCGGTCGCGGCGCGGCCGCCTTCCTCGCCGCCCTGCGTTCCGACTTCCCGCCGGCTCCGCAAGGCTGGCCCCGCTTCCGCACGGGTTGGATCCTCGCGCTCGGCTATGAGCTCGGCTGCGATTTCGAACCGGTGCGCCCGGCGCCGGACGACCTCGGACTCCCCCGCGCGGTCCTGTTCGAGGCTGCGGACACGCTGACTTTCGACGCCCGGACGGGCGATCTCTTCGTCGTCTTGCGGCCCCGGGGCGACCTGGAGCGCATGCGTTCCGAGGATCTGACTGACCTGCGCGCCCGCGCCGCCGCGCTCGTCGCCCGCTGGGATGCGGCCTGCGAGGCGCCTCCGCCCGTGCTACGGCCCGCGGGCGATCCCGCGCCGGTCCTCGCCGAGTCGCTCGGCGCCGATGCCTTCGCCCGAGCTGCCCGGCGCGCGCAGGAGCTCATCGCCGCCGGTGACACCTACCAGGTGAATCTCTCCACGCGCCTCGAGCTTCCCGCCGCGGCGGATCCCCTCCTCGCCTACGAGGCCGTGCGCGCCACGAATCCCTCGCCCTACATGTCCTTCCTGCGCGGGCCGGAATTCACCCTCGTTTGCGGATCCCCCGAGCTCCTTGTCGAGGCCGCGGACGGGGTCATCACGTCGCGTCCCATCGCCGGAACCCGACCCCGCACCGGCCTGGCCGACGAGGACGCCGCCTTCGCGCGCGAGCTCGCCGCCGATTCCAAGGAGCGGGCCGAGCACCTCATGCTCGTCGACCTACTGCGCAACGACGTGGGCCGCGTGGCGGCCCCGGGTACGGTGCGCGTGCCCGAGTTCATGGCCGTTGAACGCTATTCGCACGTCATGCACCTCGTGTCGCAGGTCGAGGGCGCGCTGCCTTCGCTCCGCCCCGCGCCTTCCGCCGTCATCCGCGCGCTCTTCCCCGGCGGCACGGTCACGGGCGCGCCCAAGGTGCGCACGATGCAGGTCATCGCGGAGCTGGAGCCGGTAGCCCGCGGCTTCTACACTGGCTCCGTCGGCTGGGCCGACGACTCCGGCGCCCTCTGCCTCAACATCGTAATCCGCACCCTCGTCCAAACGCGGCCGTTCCACGGCCCGCCGCGCTGCTTCGTGCAGGCCGGTGCGGGCGTGGTCGCCGACTCCGTGCCCGGGCGCGAGCACGAGGAGTCGCTCCGCAAGGCGCTCGCCCTCCGCGTGGCCCTGGCCCGCGCGCTCCCCGCATGAGCTGCGTGTGGCGAGACGGAGTCCTCGTCGACGGCGATCCGTCGCCCGGCTCCTTCCCGTTCGGCGCGGCCTTCTTCGAGACCGTCGCGCTCCGCGACGGCTCCGTCGAATGCCTCGACGACCATCTCGCCCGGCTGCGTGGCGGCCTGGAGCTTGCCGGCCTGCCGGCCGGCCCGCTGGCCTCCGGCGACCTCGTGGTCTGGCGCTCCGCGGTCGGCGCGCTCGGCGGCCGCGACGGCGTGCTGCGGCTCGTTGTCGGCCGGGACTTTGAGGAGCTCGGCCTGCGCGCGCTGTTGCCCTCGCCGCCCGTCTTCCGCCTGCGTTCATTGCGCACCGTCCGTGACGCACCCGAATGGCTTCCGCGTCCGAAGTCCGCGCCCTGGGCCAACTCCCTCGCCGCCTCGGTCGAGCTCCGTTCGCACGGCGTCGGCGCCGGCGTCGAGGGCGTGCAGTTCGATGCGCGCGGACACGTCAGCGAGGGCTCGCGTTCCAGCCTCGCCTGGCTGGAGGACGGCGCGCTGCACGTGCCCGCCGTATCGACCGGCCGCCTGCCCGGCACTGCTCTCGCCCAGCTCGTCCGTTGCGCCGGCCTTCCCGTGGTCGAGGCCGAGTCAGCCGTCCCGGTTCGCGCCGAGGCCGTACTCGTACTCCGTTCGACCCTGCCCGGTGGCGGCGCGGGCGTCGACGCCTGGGACGACGCCGAAGGGCGCAGGATCTGGAGCGGCGATCCGGCGGCGGCGCACTCAACGCTCGGCCTTCTCGCCGCGCACCGCGCTCAGCGCGCACTCAGGCTGGCGTAGAGCGGCAGCGCCGTCGCGAGCACCAGCAGCGCAAGGAATGCGACCGAGGTCGCCGCCGAGAAGCACGTCGTGGCGAGTAACGTGCCGAGGCGGAGCTCGGCCGCGTCCTGCCGGCGGTGCGCTCGCACCGCGAACCAGGTGGCCAGCGCCGCGAGCAGCGCGTGCACCGTGAGCACGGCCGTGAAGTGGTTGAAGTAGAGGGCGGTGAGCGGGGGCAGGCGGCCTGGCTCGCCGGTGACCGCCGCGACCAGCACCGGCTGGGCGCGGAAGGCGACCGCGCCCGCGGCCGCGGGCAGGGCGGCGGTGAGGAAGACGGCGAGCGCCGACACCGCCTGGATTTCTCGGGGCTGCATGCGCGTATCCTCTCGGTGCGCTCGCCGCCGGTCAACGCAGGGATTCGCCCTCGCCAAGCGGCCCGCGTGTTCCTAATCCTCCGTCGATGGATTCTTGGACGCTCTGGCCCGCCTTCGCGCTTCTGAACGGTCTCGCCGCCGCCTTCTCGCTCGTCGGCGGCGTCGTCTCCGCCCTCACCCACGCCGAGCTGGAGGACCTGCGCACCCGCGACGCCAAGGCGGCCGTCGCCCTCGATCGGGCCCGTTCCGACCACGGCAACACCCTCGCGGCCTTCGACCTGCTGGTCGTTGCGTTCGTCGGACTCAGCGCCCTGCTGGGGGGCTGCCTCATCGGCGGCACGTTCCTGCCCCGCCTCGGCGACGGCTGGGTCCCGGCCCTGCTGACAGTGCTCGGCGCGGCCGCGGTCTCGCTCTTCCTTGCTTGGCTCGCGGTCATGCTTCCCCGCAAGGTCGGCATGCACTTCAGGCGCGACCTCGCTCCGCGCGTCGCCCCCTTCCTCTCCGTGGCCCGTGCGGCGGCCCGACTGCTCCGTCGCCTTGGCCGGTTGCACGACTCGCTCGCTCCGGCCGAGGAGCCCGGCGTTGACCGCGGCGACGTCGAGATTGGCAGCCTGGCGCGCGCCGCCGCCCGCGAAGGGCGCATCACCCAGGCCGAGAGCAACCTCGTCGCCCACGCCCTGCGCCTCGACGACATCCCGGTCTCTCAGGTGCTCACGCCACGCTCCGTGGTCACCTCGCTCGAGGCCGGACTGACCGTCACCGACGTGCTCCGCATGCATCCCAATGTCCCGCACGGACGCCTGCCCGTCTGGGAAGGCGGCGCCGACCGCATCGTCGGCGTCGTCCGCCGTCGCGACCTGCTCAAGGCCGCGGGCGAGGGCCGGCAGGACGCACGCGTGCGCGACCTCATGGGCAAGGCCCATTTTGTGCCCGAGACCGCGACGCTCTCCGACGCCCTCAACGACCTCGTCCGCGCCCACCAGCACCTCGCCGTGGTCGTCGACGAGTTCGGCGCCTTCTCCGGCGTCATCACGCTCGAGGATGTGTTCGAGTCGCTACTCGGCGTGGAGATTTACGAGAAGGATGACCCACATCCCGACATGCGTGAGCTCGCGCGCCAGCGCGGCCACCGCGTCCTGCGTCGCAAGGACGGCCCCGAGGCGCCCCGTTAGGCATGACCGCCGCGCTCGCCTTCTGGGTGCACGACCTCGACCCGGTCGCCTTCCGCTTCCCCGAGGGCTGGCCGCTGGGCGGCATCCATTGGTATGGAATGGCCTACGCGGCCGGCTTCCTGCTCGCCGCCTGGCTCTTCGGCCGCTGGCGCCGGGCCGGCGTCGCGCCGTTGCGCGACGGCGCCGACGAATCCGCGCTCATGACGGCCCTCATCGTCGGCGTGTTGGGCGGCGGGCGGCTCGGCCACGTCTTGCTCTATGCGCGGGAGGCGTTCGCGGCCGACCCGCTGATGGTCTTCCGCGTCTGGCAGGGCGGCATGGCCAGTCACGGAGGCTTCCTCGGCGTCACGCTCGCCTGCCTCTGGTTCGCGCGCACGCGACGGGCGTCCTTCCTCGCCGTCGGTGACCTCGTCTGCGCGGCCACACCCGCCGGCATCCTCTTCGGCCGCCTGGCGAACTTCGTCAACGCCGAGCTGGTCGGCCGTCCCACTGGCGTGCCGTGGGCGGTCGTCTTCCCGCGGGAAGGGCCGGAGCCCCGGCATCCTTCGCAGCTCTACGAGGCTTTCGGCGAGGGCCTGCTGCCCCTTCTCTGGATGGTCTGGCGTTACCCGCAGCGCCTGCCACCCGGTCGCACCGCGGGCGAGTTCCTCCTCCTTTACTCGGCGGCCCGTATCGTCTGTGAGGCGTTCCGCGCGCCCGAGGACGGACATCTCCTCGGCCTCACCGCGGGGCAGTTCTGGACGCTCCCGCTCGCGGCCGCGGGCGTCTTCCTCGTGCTGCGTTCGCGCCGCCCGGAATGATGTTGCCCGTCTCGGGCTGCGGTGGGAGAAGCGTCCTTGGATGATCACGGTCCCGCTCCTCGACCTCGGCCCGCAGAACCGCGCCCTCGCGCCGGCGCTCGAGCAGGCCTTCCGCGAGGTCGTCGCCTCCAACCAGTTCATCATGGGGCCGCGCCTCGAGGCCTTCGAGAAGGACTGCGCGGCCTTCCTCGGCGTGAAGCACGCGCTCGGTGTCTCCTCCGGCACCGACGCGCTGCTGCTCGCCCTCATGGCGCTCGACGTGGGCGAGGGCGACGAGGTCCTCATCCCGTCGTTTACGTTCTTCGCCACCGCCGGCTCGGTCTCCCGCCTCGGCGCCACCCCGGTCTGGGTCGATGTCGATCCGCATCGCTTCAACATCGACCTGGAGGACGCCGCCCGGAAGGTCGGTCCGCGCACGCGCGCGATCATGCCGGTGCATCTCTTCGGCCAGTCGCTCGACCTCGGCGCCCTCCGCGCCTTCGCCGTCGCCCACGGGATCCGCGTGATCGAGGACGCGGCCCAGTCGATGGGCGCGCGCTGGGAAGGGAGCGCGACGATGTCGGTCGGCGACTTCGGTGCCACGAGCTTCTTCCCCTCCAAGAACCTCGGAGGCATGGGCGACTCCGGCCTCGTCACGACGCAGGACGACGCCCTCGCCGAACGCGCGCGCGTCCTGCGCGTGCACGGCATGCAGCCCAAGTACTACCACCGCGAGGTCGGGGCCAACTTCCGCATGGACCCGCTGCAGGCGGCGATGCTGCACGTGAAGCTGCCGTACCTGCCGGAGTACAACTGCGCCCGCGCTGGCAACGCGCGCTTCTACCGCGAGTCCCTGGTCGGCGTGCCCTGGGTCGCCGAGAACCGCCCCGGGGCCGACGACGGCGCGAAGGTCCTCCTGCCCGTCGACTTCTCCGGCCAGGGCATCTGGAACCAGTTCACGCTCCGCGTCCCGGGAGGCCGCCGCGACGAACTCAAGGCCTTCCTCACGGCGCGGAAGATTGGCTGCGAGATCTACTACCCGGTCCCGCTCCATCGCCAGGAATGCTTCCGTGGCGTGGGCCGCGGGGCTGAGACCTGCGCGGCCTCGGAGCGCCTCGCCGCCGAGGTCCTCAGCGTCCCGGTCTTTCCGGAGCTGACGGCGGAACAGCGCCAGTGGGTCGCCGATTCGCTCGCCGACTTCGCCGCTGGCCGTCCGGCCTGACGCTTCAGAAGAAGCGGATGCCCTTCACCTTCATCTGCGCGTGCTGCTCGTCTGAGCAGGCCGCGTCGGTGGGGGCCGTGGGCGCGACGTCGTTCGGCTTCACCAGCCCGTTGGCGAGCAGGTATTGCTCGACCTCGGCGCCGGAGACGTCGGGGAGCAGCACCCCGTCGATCTCGACGCACGGCGAGAGCCGCTGTCCGGAACGCTCGACCATCTCGGCGTAGTTGGCGGGGTTGCCGATGATGTCTATGTCCTCGTAGGCGAGACCGTACTTCTGCATGATTGCCCTGACGCCGTTGCTCCAGCCGCAGCTGGGCTTGAGGTAGCACTTGATTTTCATCGTTTCCATAATGTGCGGACTTCCGACCGGAATCAAGCCGGGCGGCGCGGTCTCCGATCCTCGGCCGGCCCTTTGGGCGCCTCTTCGGCCGGCTCATACCAGTAGCCGATGCCATGGATTGTGCGCAGGCACTCCAGCCCCCGGTCCAGCCGGCCGAAGGCCGTCCGCAGCTTCGCCACGTACTGGTCCAGCGAGCGGCTGCGCACGTCGGCATGCACCCCCCACACCGCGTGGATTAGGCCGTGGCGGCTGACAATCACGCCTGGATTGGCGTGCAGGTGGCAGAGGATGCCGATCTCTTTGCGTCCGACCTTGGAGGAGCGGCCCGCCGCCGTGATCTCGAGGCGTTCGGGATGCACCTCGACGCCGTTGAAGCGGAACACGCCGGTCGCCAGGGCGGCGTTGCTGGTGAGACGGTTGTCGCCCGAGGTCTCGGTGCGGCGCAGCACGGCGCGCATGCGGGCCGCCAGCTCCTCCGCTTCATGGGGCAGGCAGACGTAGTCGTCGGCTCCGGCGTTGAGCGCCCGCGCGATGTTGGCCGAGCCCCTAGCACCGGAGATCATGATGACGGCCGGCCCCACGGAGCTGCGCCGGAGGCGCGCGAGCACCTCGAATCCGCCCACGTCCTGCAGGAACGGCTCCATCAGGACGAGGTGCACGTGGTGCTCCTCCAGGAAGCGTAGTGCAGTGGCTCCCTTGTGGAAGGTCTGGTGTGAGAACCCGGCTTCGTCCATCTGCCCCGCCAGCTCCGCGCAGAGGGCCCGGTCATCGGCGACGATGGCCACGAGGGGCTTCTGCTTGGCTCTCACAGAAATGGGGGGTTGGGCCGTCCGGGCTGGGACGAGGGGTGTTTACACATCTGTAAAAACGCACCGTGTTGCCAAGAGCGTATTCACCCCAATCATGCGGGCATGAAGGGTCCCGACGCGCCCAAGCCCACCTCGAGGTTCAAGTTCCTGCTGTTCCTGCTGATCTTCATCGGCACCGCGGCCTGGGGCGGCTACGTTCTGGCCAAATACGCTCACCTGCGGGGCCCCCGCCCGACCAACCCGATCGAGGACCGGAGCCTCTTCGGGCGTTGACCCCTAAAAACTTGACCCGAGGGCAGGGGCTTATTTCTCTTCCGCTTCCGCCGACCGCCCCCTTCGTCTAGCCCGGTCCAGGACACCTCGTTTTCACTGAGGTAACTGGGGTTCGAATCCCCAAGGGGGCGCCAGGCGAAAAGCTTTCCCACCCGACTCAGTCCGGCAGGGCAGGGCTGTGGAGGGAAAAAGGGCTTGTCTTGGTTCAAAAAAAACTGAAGTATGGCTGACCCTCGTCCCTCCGGTACCCTCCCGCATGACGCCCCCTTCTTCCAGGAGCGCCCGTCGCCGTCGCCGTCCCCGCCCGGCCGACCTCAAGCCTCACGAGGCTGAGTTGGCCCAATTTTTCGTCAGAATGGCCGGAATCCTCGGGGTGCCAAGGTCGATCGCCGAGATCTACGCCCTCCTTTACGGGTCGTCTCAGCCGCTGGACTTTGACCGCATCCAGGCCCGGTTGGGGATGAGCAAAGGCTCGGTCAGCCAAGGGCTCCGTTTTCTTCGCGACCATGGCATGATCCTTTCGGTCCGGGTCGCCGAATCCCGCCGTGAACGCTGGCAGCCCACCCCGTCGCTCGCGACTTCACTCGTCAATCTGTTGCGTAGCCAGGTCCTGCCCGCCTTGGAGCAGTCGACCCCCTCGCTCCGCCGCATCCAAGACGCCGCCGCCGCCGAGGGCGCCACGCCCGAGGTCCTCGAACGCCTCGGTCGGCTCAACCGCTGGAACGGCCGCGCCCTCGAGCTCGCGCCGCTCCTCCTGCCTCCTCCGGAGGCCTGACTCCCGATTTCCGCCGGCCCAGCCGGTGACAGTCCTTCCGCTTCCACGCGTGCCGTCGCACTCCCCGGCACGGGCGGCAGCCTGCGCAGTTCTCCCGCGCCGACTTACGAAACCATGAAGATCGCCATCACATCGGGCTATTTCGATCCGCTTCACCGCGGGCATCTCGAGCTCTTCGCGCTGTCAAGACGGCAGGGCGACGCCCTGTGGGTGATTGTCAACAACGACGCCCAGGCCGCGCTCAAGAAGGGACGAGCCTTCATCGATCAGGAGACCCGTCTGGCGGTGGTGGCGGCTCTCCGTGACGTGGACCGCGCGGTGCTCGCCGTCGACTCGGACGGCTCCGTCTGCGCCACGCTCGACCTGCTGCTCGCCGAAGCCGCCCGCCTCGGCCACCGGGCCGTCTTCTGCAAGGGCGGCGACCGTCACGCCGGCAACATCCCGGAGACGGAGGCCCTCCGCCGCCACGGCGCCGACCTGGTCGACGGCCTCGGCGCCAAGGTCGACAGCAGCTCCCGCATCATCGCGGGCGGTGAAAAGCCTTCCGTCTGACTCCTCCGCCCCTTAGTTCGCTTTCCATGAAAAGACGCGCTCTCATCACTGGCATCACCGGCCAGGACGGCTCCTACCTCGCAGAGTTCCTGCTCGCCAAGGGCTATGAGATTCATGGCGTCATGCGCCGATCATCCTCGTTCAACACGGGTCGCATCGAGCACCTTTACATAGAGGATATGGTGAGGGACATCCACACCAAGAAGATTCAGCTTCACTACGGCGATCTCGGCGATTCCACCAATCTAATCCGCCTAATCGGAGATGTTCAGCCGGATGAAATCTACAACCTCGGCGCCATGTCCCACGTCAAGGTCTCCTTTGATGTACCTGAGTATACCGCCGACACCGACGGCATCGGCACCCTGCGGCTGCTGGAGGCGCTCAGGATTCTCAAAGTCGAGAAGAAGGTCCGCGTCTACCAGGCTTCAACCTCCGAGCTTTATGGTAAGGTTGTCGAAGTCCCTCAGTCGGAGACCACCCCGTTCTACCCGAGGAGCCCCTACGGTGTCGCGAAAATCTACGCCTACTGGATCACCCGCAACTACCGGGAGGCCTACGGCATGTTCGCTTCAAATGGCATCCTCTTCAACCACGAGTCCGAACGCCGCGGCGAGACGTTTGTCACGCGCAAGATATCTCTGGCGGTCGCCAATATTGCGCATGGCCGCCAAGATTGCCTCTATCTGGGCAATCTTTCCGCCCAGCGCGACTGGGGCTACGCCCCCGACTTCGTTCAGTGCATGTGGCTGATCCTGCAGCATCGGCAGCCGGATGACTTCGTCATCGCCACGGGCAAGATGCACGCCGTCCGCGATTTTTGCACGCACGCCTTCCGCCGTGCCGGCATCGAGCTCGATTGGCGAGGCGCGGGAGCTGAGGAGAAGGGCGTCGACCTCAAGACGGGGCGCACCCTTGTCGCCGTCGACCCACGTTACTTCCGGCCGACTGAAGTGGAGCAGCTGCTGGGTAATCCCGCCAAGGCCGTCCGGGAGCTCGGCTGGAATCCGCAGCAGACTTCTTTCGAGCAGTTGGTGCATAAGATGGTCGATCACGACCTGAAGATGGTGGCCCACGCGAATCGCTGATGGACCCGGCTGCGAAGATTTATGTCGCCGGTCACCGCGGCATGGTCGGCTCGGCCGTCGTCCGGGCGCTGCGCTCCGCAGGCCATGGCTCCCCGCTCACACGCACGTCGGCGGAGCTCGACTTGCGCGATGGTGAGGCGACCAAGGCCTTCCTCGTCTCGGAACGGCCTGATGTCGTCGTCATGACGGCCGCGCGCGTCGGCGGCATCAAGGCCAATTCGGACCGGCCCTATGACTTCCTGCATGACAACCTCGTCATGGCTGCGAACGTGATAGAAGGCGCCCGCCTGTCCGGAGTCCGCAAGCTGCTCTTCCTGGGGTCCAGTTGCATTTATCCAAAGTACGCCCCGCAGCCGCTTCGTGAAGACGCCCTGCTTACCGGGCCGCTCGAAAAGACCAATGAAGGCTATGCGCTGGCCAAGATCGCAGGCATCAAGCTCTGCGAACACACGCGGTCCCAGCATGGCTGCGACTTCGTAAGCGCGATGCCCTGCAATCTTTACGGCCCTGGCGACAACTTTTCGTTGGAAAATTCGCACGTGCTACCGGCGATGATCCGTAAGATGCACGAAGCGAAGCTGCGAGGAGACCGACATGTCCGTCTTTGGGGCACCGGCGCACCTCTTCGCGAATTCCTCCATGTCGATGATCTGGCCGAGGCTTGCCTCCTACTCATCGACCGGTACTCCGGGCCAGGTCCGATCAACGTTGGCTCCGGCGAGGAGCTTTCAATCCGCGAGCTGGCCGGCGTCGTCGCGCAGGCGGTGGGCTTCACCGGCCGCGTGGAGTTCGACCCGTCCATGCCCGACGGCACGCCGCGCAAGCTCATGGACGTCTCGCGCATCCGCGCCCTCGGCTGGAGGCATCGCATCCCGCTTGATCGCGGCGTCAGCGAGGCCTACGCCTGGTACCTCGCGTACGCCGCCGAAGTGCGGCGCTGAGCGCAGCTGCTTGGTGCAAAAGTATTTTCAGGGGCAGGGGCAGGGACAGGGGCAGAGATGCAACTTCGGCATCTCAATCTGAGCGAACCATCCTAGGAGCCGGCCGCCCAAATCCGAGATTCGCAATTCAGGATATTTTCCTGTCCCCGCCCCTGTCCCTGCCCCTGTACCTGTCCCTAATCTAACCTTTGCACTTTTGCACAGGAGCTCCGTTCCGGTTTGCACCTTTGCACTGCCTCCCCACCGCCTCCCCCTGAGCCTTCGCGCCTCCCCCTCGCCCACGTGCCAGCTTGTCCCCTGAACTGAAATGCCCTCCGTCACCCTCTGCATCCCCGCGCGTCTCGCCTCGACGCGCCTTCCGCGCAAAGTCCTGCTCGACCTCGGCGGCAAGCCCGTCGTCCAGCATGTCTGGGAGCGCGCCAAGCAGGCCCGCCAGGCCGACCGCGTCGTGCTGCTGACCGACTCCGAGGAGGTCGCCGGCGTCGCCCGCGGCTTCGGTGCGGAGGTCATGATGACCGATCCGGCCTGTCCCTCGGGCACGGCCCGCATGGCCAGCGTGATCGACCGTCTGTCCGGCGATTTCTTCCTCAATGTGCAGGGCGACGAGCCGTTCATCGAGCCCGCGCTGCTCGACGGACTCATCAGCCGCTGGAAGGAGACCGGGTGCCGCCTGGTCACCGCGGTCTCCCGCATCGCGTCCGCCGAGCGCCTCCTCGCCGCCAGCGTGGTCAAGGTCGTCCGGGCGGAGGACGGCACGGCCCTCTACTTCTCCCGCAGCCCCGTCCCGCACCTGCGCGGCGTCGATTTGGCGGAATGGACCGCGCGGCGCGATTACTGGGCGCACATCGGCATCTACGGCTACGACCGCGCTACCCTCGCCGCCTATCCCGGCCTCGGGGCCACCGAGCTCGAGACAGCCGAGTCGCTCGAGCAGCTCCGCTTCCTCGCGCACGGCATGACCTTCCAGACCGTTATCACCGGCTACCATCCCGTGGCCATCGACACCCCCGCCGACCTCGAGGCCGCGCGGAAGATGGTGTGACGCGTGCCACGTGCCAAGCGCCGCGGTGTAAAAGTGTTTTAAGGGACAGGGGCAGGGACAGGGGCAGGGACAGGCATGCGACTTCAGTATCTGAATCTGAGCGAACTGGACCAGGAACCACTCGCCTAAATCCGAGATGCGCAATTCGGGATGTTTCCCCGCCCCTGTCCCTGCCCCTAATCTCACCTTTGCACTGCTTCTAATCAACTCCTCCTCCCCCTTCTAAACCCATACGCTCGCCCATCATGCCCACCCCCCTCGAATCCGCCCGTGCGCTGCTCGCCGCCGAGGCCGCCGCGCTTTCCGAACTCGCCGCCCGCATCGGCGCGCCCTTTGAGCGCGCCGTCGAAAGCATCGCCGCCCATCGCGGCAAGGTCGTCGTCTGCGGCGTTGGCAAGTCCGGCCTCATCGGCCAGAAGGTCGCCGCGACGCTCTGCAGCACCGGCACGCCCGCCATCTTCCTCCACGCCGCCGACGCGGTCCATGGCGACCTGGGCATCCTGCAGCCCGGCGATCCGGTCATCCTCGTCTCCCGCTCCGGCACCACCGCCGAGCTGGTGCGCCTCATCCCGGTCCTGCGCGGCTTCGGCTCCCCGCTCATCGCCATCGTCGGCAATCTCTCCTCGCCGCTCGCGGAGCAGTCCGACGTGGTCCTCGACATCGGCGCCCGCCCCGAGGCCGATCCGCTCGGGCTGGTCCCGACCACCAGCGCGCTGCTGACCCTCGCGCTCGGCGACGCGCTCGCGGCGGCGCTCATGACGAAGCGCGGCTTCGGTCCGTCCGACTTCGCCCGGTTCCATCCCGCCGGCCAGCTCGGCCGCAACCTCACCCTCACGGTCGGTGAGGCGCTCCAGCCGCTCGAACGCTGCGCCTGCGCACGCCCGGGCGACTCCCTGCGCGACACGGTCATCGCCATGACGCGCCACCCGCACGGCGCCGCCTGCGTGCTCGGCGCGGACGGCACGCTCGCCGGCCTGATCACCGACGGCGACCTGCGTCGCGCGCTCGGCCGCGGCGTCGACCTCAACGCCGCCCGCGCGGGCGACATCATGACGGCCAATCCCATCCGCGCCCACGGCCCGATGTCCCTCGCCGAGGCCGCCCGCCTGATGGAGGACCGCCCCTCGCAGATCTCCGTGCTGCCCGTGACCGACGCCGCGACGAACCGTTGCCTCGGCCTCATCCGCATCCACGACATCTACCAGGCCGGTCTGGTCTGACCCGCATGCGCACGAAGTCCGCCCATCATCGCGATTCCTCGCTCACCCCGCGCGAGCGCGCCGTGCTCGTCGTCGCCGCGGCGGTGCTCGCGCTCGTGCCGTGGTCCTGGGGCGGCTCCGTGCCTTGGACGGTCTTCGCCGGCTGCGGCTTCTCCCTGGCCGCGCTCCTCGCCGCGGTCGGCACCCTCGGCGGTCAGCGCGTTGCCCTCCTCGTCTGGGGCGTCCTGCTCGGGACCTCCTTCGCCTTCGTGCCTGCCGACGTTCCCGCGTGGTCGCACGCGTGGCTGGACTGGACCGCCTTCCCGATGTGCGGCCTCGCCGGCTCCGCCTTCGCCGCCTGGTCCATGCGCGCGGACCTCCGTTCACGCACCTCGGCGGAGTCCTGCGCGGACCTCTGCCAGTTCGTGCCTTTTTGGGCCGGCCTCGCCTTCGCCGCCTACGTGACCGTGCAGGCCCTCAACCCGTGGGTACGCGTCGATGACGTCGAGGGGTTCTGGAAGGCGCAGGGCCTCGCGTTGCCCAAGGGTGAGGCGACTCACGTGCTCCGATCCCTCGACCACGTCGCCTGGCTGCCCTCGGGCGTCGAGGCTCCGTTCTCCGGCGGCAACCGCCTCTGGTTCGGCATGAATGCCTGGCGCGTGCTCGTCACCCTCGCCGGCCCCTGGATGCTCTTCTGCGCGCTGGCGGTCGGCCTGCCGCGCCGTCGCGGCTACGTGACGCTCGGCTGGATCTCGGTGCTGTCCGCCGTCGTCGTCGGCGCCTTCGGACTCGTCAACCAACTTTCGCGCGGGACTTTGCTGGGCGTGAGTGTCCCTACGGACACGACCACATTTGGAACCTTTTTCGCACGCACGCACGCTGCGGTCTACCTCTACTTGCACGTTGCTCTGGCGCTCGCGCTGGGCCTCTGGCATCTCCGCCGCTTGGCGGAGCACGCCTCGCTCGGCGGCCCCCACCTTCTGGCCGGGTTCGCCGCGCTCACGCTCGCGGCCGTCGCGGCCATGGTCAACAGCATGGGGGCCGTCGCGGTCATTGCGCTGCTCTTCCTCGTCGTGCTGCCCCTCGCCTGGAAGGTCGGGCTCCGCTCGGCGGGCTTCGACGTGAAGGACGGCGCGTTCTACGCCGCCGTCGCATCGCTCTTCGCGGCCCTCGCGCTGCTCTCCGTGGCCGATTTCGGCCAGCTCGAGAAGAAGCTCCACTCCAAGATCGCGGCTTTCAGCGCGTCCGGCGCCGATGACCGCGCGCCCTACCGCCGGGCCACCTGGGCGATGGCCACCGAAGGCGGGCTCACGGGCCGGGTCTGGTGCGGCTGGGGCGCGGGCTCCTACCGCTGGATTTCGCCGCCCTACCAGGCGGCGCAGCCGGAGCTGCTCCGTCAGAACGGCTCCATGCGCTACCGGGCCCACTACGCTCACAACGACTGGCTGCAGCTGCTGGCCGAGGTCGGCATCCTCGGCTGCCTGCCCGTGCTCGTGGCCCTCGGCTGGCTCTTGCGTCGGTTGCGTCTGGCGTTCGTCCCCGGCCGTCCCGAGGCGCTCGTGCTCGGCGGCGCGCTCCTCCTCTTCGGTCTGCACGCGTGGTTCGACCTGCTGGTCTGGTTCACGCCGGTCCTCTACGCGCTCGCGTTGGTCACGTCGGCCCTGCTCGCCTTCCTGGCCCGTTCCTCCTCCGCGCCGGAGGCCTGACCCTTGCTGCAGCTCTTCCAGCGTCTCGACTCGGGAGTCACCGAGCTCGTCGAGGTGCCCGCTCCGGGTCCCGCGCGCGGTCGCGTGCTCGTGCGCACGACACGCTCGCTGGTCTCGCCCGGGACGGAGCGGATGCTGGTCGCGTTCGGTCGCGCGGGCTGGATCGGCAAGGCGCTCGCGCAGCCGGAGCGTCTCCGCGCGCTTCTCGCCCGCGCCCGCGCCGAGGGCTTCGGCGAGGCCTTCGCTGCGGTGCGCCGACGGCTGGCCGAGCCGGTCGCGCTCGGCTACTGTCAGACGGGCGTGGTGCTCGACGGCGGCGGCACGGACTTCACGCCCGGCGAACGCGTCGTGACCAACGGGCCTCACGCGGGCGTGGTCTCTTCGCCCGTCGCCCTCACCGTCCGGGTGCCGGCCGGGGTCACGGACGAACAGGCGGCCTTCGCCCCGCTCGCCGCGGTCGCGTTGGAAGGCCTCGCCCTGCTCGCCCCGGCCCCGGGAGACCGGGTGGCGGTCATGGGCCTCGGGTTGGTCGGGCAGCTGACCGCCCAGCTGCTCCGCGCCATGGGCTGCGTGCCTCTCGGCTTCGATCCTGATTCCTCCGCCCGGGCCCTTGCCCGCCGTCACGGCGTCGAGGTCTGCGAGGAGGGCGATCCGGTCGCCGCCGTCATGCGCTGGACGGAAGGGAAGGGCGTGGCCGGCGTGATCATCACGGCCAGCACCGCCTCGCACGCCCCCGTCAACGACGCGGCGCGCATGTGTCGTTTCCGCGGCGCCGTGGTGCTGGTCGGCGTCGTCGGCCTCCGTCTCGACCGCGCCGCGTTCTACGCGAACGAAGTTTCGTTCCGCGTCTCGAACTCCTATGGGCCCCGCGACCGCACGGGCCCCGGTTCGGCGTCCGACCACTTCGCCCGCGCGCTCGTCTGGATCGCCTCCGGCGACCTGCAGGTCGGCTCGCTCACCGCGGGCCGCGTGCCTCTCCAGGACGCGCCCGCGCTCTACGCGGACCTCGGCGCCTCGGGCGGGCTCGGCCGGCTGCTGGTGCATCCGGAGCCGGTGCTCGCGCGCACGGTGCCGCTCGGACCTCCCAAGTCCGCAGGCACGGGCGTCGCCGTCCTCGGCGCCGGCGTCTTCGCCCGGGCCGCGCTGCTTCCCGCGCTCGCCTCCTGCGGCGAGCCCGTCTCGCTCCGCCATGTCGTCTCCGCGCGCGGCGCCTCGGCCCGCTTCCTCGGCGCGGCGCATGGCGCGGCCTTCGTCGGGACCGACGTGACCGCGGCGCTCGCCGACCCCGCGGTCACTGCCGTGTTCGTCGCGATGCGCCACGCCGACCACGCGGAGACCGCCCTCGCCGCGCTGCGCGCGGGCCGGCACGTGTGGGTCGAGAAGCCGCTGGCGTTGGGCGCCATGGATGTCGACGCGGTCATCGACGAGGCCGCCGGCCGCGGCCTCACGCTCATGGTCGGCTTCAACCGCCGCTTCGCCCCGCTCGCTGTCCGTCTCCATGAGGCGATCCGTGACGCCGCCGGCCAGAGGCATTTCCGCATCGACGTCGCCGCCGGCCGGCTGCCCGCAGGTCATTGGGCCCTCGACCGTGCCGAGGGCGGCGGCCGCATCGTCGGCGAAGCCTGCCACTTCGTCGACCTGCTCCGCTTCCTTGCCGGTGCCCCCGTGAAGTCGTGGTCCGTCGTCTCCCGCGGGCGCGACGGGCAGGACGGCGGCAGGTTCTCCTTCGAGTTCGCCAATGGCGACCGCGGCATCCTCAACTACCTCACTGATGCTCCGGAGGGCGCCCCCAAGGATACCGTCCGCGCCGAAGGTCCGGGCTGGAGCGCCGAGATTGTCGGCTGGCGGTCGCTGCGTTGTGAGGGCCTGTCCGTTCGTGGCGTCCGGGCCATGCCCTGGACGCGGGCCGACAAGGGCCATGCCGCGGCCGTCGCCGCCTTCCTCCGCGCCGTCCGCACCGGAGGCCCCGCCCCGATTCCCGCCGAAGAGCTCCGCGAAGTCTCGCGTCTCGCGGTGGCGATGCAGGGCTGAACCGACCTTTCCATCTTCATGCGCAACGTCTGCGTCCTGGGCCTCGGGTATATCGGCCTGCCCACCGCCTCCGTCCTCGCCACGCGCGGCTGCTCCGTGCTCGGCGTCGACGTCTCGCCGCAGGTCCTCGCCGTGGTCGGCTCGGGCCGCGCCCACGTCGCCGAGCCCGACCTCGACGTGCTCGTGCGCGCCGCGGTGGGCTCCGGCAATCTCCGCGTCGCCCCGACGCCCGCCCCGGCGGAGGTCTTCATCATCGCCGTGCCGACGCCGTTCCGCGATGGACCCGGCGGGTCCCGCACCCCCGACCTCTCCTTCGTCGAGGCGGCGGCGCGTTCGCTCGCTTCCGTCGTCGCCGACGGCAACCTCGTCATCCTGGAGTCCACCTCCCCCGTCGGCACCACGGAGAAGGTGCGCGCCTGGGTCGAGGAAGGCCTGGCCGCCGCCGGCCGCCGCGTCTCCGGACTGCTCTACGCCCATTGTCCGGAGCGCGTGCTGCCCGGCCAGGTGCTCCGCGAGCTGGTGACGAACGACCGCATCTGCGGCGGGCTCACCCCGGAGGCGTCGGCGCGCGCCCGCGACCTCTACGCCGGCTTCTGCACCGCCCGCATCTTCCTGACCGACGCCCGCACGGCCGAGCTGGCCAAGCTCGCCGAGAACGCCTACCGCGACGTCAACATCGCCTACGCCAACGAGCTCGCGGCGGTCTGCGAGCGGGTGGGCGTCGACGTCTGGGAGCTCATCGCCCTGGCCAACCGCCATCCGCGTGTGAACATCCTGCGGCCCGGTCCCGGCGTCGGCGGCCACTGCGTCGCGGTCGACCCGTGGTTCATCGTCGACGCGGCGCCGGACCGCACCCCGCTGATCCGCGCCGCCCGCGCGGTCAACGACGGCCGCCCCGCCGCGGTGGCTTCGCGCGTGCTCGAGGGGCTCGCCCCCGGCGCGACGGTCGCCTGCCTCGGCCTCGCCTTCAAGCCGGACGTCGACGACCTCCGCGAGTCTCCCGCCGTGATCGTGGCCGCGCGTCTCGCTGACGCCGGCTGCCGCGTGCTCGCCGTGGAGCCGCATGCGCGCGAACTGCCCGAAGTCCTCCGCGGGCGCGCCGAGCTCGTCAAGCTCGAGGACGCGCTCGCCCGGGCCGACGCGTTCGCGCTCCTCGTCGACCACCGTGCGTTCGCCGGCCTGCGTCTCTCTGACCTCCGCGGCCGGCCGTTCACGGATACGCGCGGGATGGTCCGCTCCTGAAGTCCGCCGTGCTGGTCGACCTGCTCCGCCATCTCGGTCCCTCGTGGCTTGTCCGTCGGGGGTGGCACGCCTTCGCCCGCCGATCGGGTCTTCTCGCGCTGCGCATGCCCGCCCGCCCGTGGCCGGCCTGGGGTCCTTCCGGTGCCGAAGGCAACGCCTTCGTGTGCGAGTGGCTCGCCGCATCGCCCCGCCTGCCCGTATGCCTGCAGCGACGTGAAGCCCTCGCACCGTTGCTTGAGGCGTGGTCTGTCGAGGCGGGCCATCCTCTCGCCGCGGAAGCCTCCGCCCTGGCGCACGGCCGGTTCCGGGTCTTCTCCGACCGACTCGTCGACCTCGGCTCGCCGCCCCGCTGGTCGCAGGACGTGCTCGACGGCGCCGACCACGCCTCGACGCGCCACGCGTCGCGGCTCGGCGACGCCGGAGCGCATGACGTGAAGGCCGCATGGGAAGTCTCGCGCTTCACCTGGTCCGCCACGTTGGTCCGGGCCCGCCTGCTGGATGGCGATGAGCGGCATGCCGAGCTCTTCTGGCGGCTGCTCGAGGACTGGGCTAAGGCCAATCCCCCGAACGTCGGCCGGCAGTGGATGTGCGCGCAGGAGGCCTCGTTGCGTCTCATCGCGGTCGCTTTCGCCACGCAGGCCTTCCGCGACTCGCCCGCCTCGACGCCCCCGCGCCTCCGCCTGGCGGCCCGCCTCGCCGACGTCACCGCGCGGCGGATCCTCGCGGACTTCGACTACGTGCTTTCGCAGTACAATAACCACGGCCTCTCCGGCGCCGTGGGCCTGCTCACCGCGGGAACCCTCTGGCCCGGCCTGCGTGAAGCCGCCCGCTGGCGACGCCTCGGACTGGAGACCCTTTGCCGTGAGACCCTATCGCTCGTCGCGCCGGACGGCGGCTTCAGCCAGCATTCCTCCAACTACCACCGCCTGCTACTCCGCCTCCTCAGCTGGGCCGAGGTGATGGAGCGCGCCGCCGGACGCACCCTACCGCCGCCGGTCCGTCGCCGCGCGCTCGCCGCCACGCGGTTCCTGCGGGCGCTCATGGAGCCGGACGGCACGGCGCACCGTTACGGCGCCGACGATGGCGCGGAGCTCCTGCCGCTCTCCGGCTGCCGCTACGAGGACTTCCGTCCCGCGGTCGGCACGGCCCTCGCGCTCTTTGCGGGCGAACGTCTGCCCGCCGGTCCGTGGGATGAGGACGCACTCCTGCTCGCCGGTCCGTGCCCGCCCCGCGCGCCGTCGCTCGTCCCGTTCGAGGCCGACTTCCCCGTGTCCGGCGTCACCGTCCTGCGCAACGCCCGCGGAGCCGCCTCCTTCCGCGCTCCCACGCGCTTCGGCCACCGTCCCTCGCAGGCCGACCAGTTGCACGTATCAATCCGTTCGGACGGCGAATGGATCACCGATGACGTCGGCAGCGGATCCTATTGCGCCGGCCATCCTCATGGCGCGCTTGCGCACGCCCGTCATCACTCCTCGCTCACGGTCGACGGCGCGGATCCGATGCGTCGCGTCGGCCGCTTCCTCTGGCTGCCCTGGACGCCGTGCGTGCGGAGCGACGCCGACGGTGCCGTCGCCGCGTGGTGGAGCGACCCCTCCGGCTTCCGTTGCGAGCGTCGTCTGGTGCGCCTTCCGCAGGGCTTCGTGGTGATCGACCGCGTGCGTGGCCCGCGTGATGCCGAGATCGCCCTGCGCTGGCAGGGACGGAGCCGCAAAGGGCTGTCCAGGCTCCGCCTCGTCTGTTCGCTGCCTTCGCAGGAGAGTTGGGTGACCGGTTCGGAAGGCGACGGGGAAGGGTGGAGGTCCGACCGCTATGGCAGCTTCACCCGTTCCTGGGTGCGTCGGTTGACCGTCCGCGGCCGGGACGCGGTCTTCGTCACCGCCGTCGGCTGCGACGTCGAGCTCCTCGAGGACGCGGCGCTCATCGACGGCGTGCGCCATCCCCTGCCTCCCGCCCGATGAGGATCGTCGCGCTCATTCTCGGCACCCGTCCCGAAGCGGTGAAGCTGGCGCCCGTCCATGCGGCGCTCGCCGCGTCGAAGCGTCTCCGGCCCCTGCTCGTCTCCACCGGTCAGCATCGCGAGATGCTCGCCCAGGCCCTCGGCGCCTTCAGCCTGACCGCCGGCGTCGACCTCGGCCTGATGCGTCCCGGCCAGTCCCTTGCGGAACTCGCCGCCCGCGTGACCACCGGCGTCGGCGCCTGGCTCGACGAAGCCCGGCCCGACGCCGTGCTCGTCCAGGGAGACACCACCTCCGTGCTCGGCGCTGCCGTCGCCTGCGCGCATCGCCGCGTCCCCCTCGGCCATGTCGAAGCTGGCCTCCGTACCGGCGACTTCGCCTCGCCCTGGCCCGAGGAGATGAACCGCCGCGTGACGTCCGTCCTGGCCCGCTGGCATTTCTGCCCCACCGCGGACGCGGCCGCGAACCTGCATCGCGAAGGCATCCCGGCGGATCGCGTGCATGTCACCGGCAACACCGTCGTCGACGCCCTGCTCGCTTCCCTGCCGCGCGCGCGCGCGATCACGCCGGAAGCGCTGGTCGTGCGCGCCGGCGTGCCCGCCGCTTTCGCTGGCCGCCACCTCCTCTGTGACGGCGCCCCGTGGGCCCTTGTCACGGGGCATCGCCGCGAGTCCTTCGGAGAAGGCTTCGAGCGCATCTGTCGCGGTCTGCTCGCCCTGCTTGAGGCGCGTCCTGAGCTCGGGCTCCTCTATCCCGTCCACCTCAACCCCGCCGTTCAGGAGCCCGTGCGCCGTCTGCTCGGCGGCCATCCACGCATCGCGCTCATCCCGCCCGCGGAGTATCTGGACTTCATCTGGCTGATGGACCGGTGCGCCTTCGTCCTCACGGATTCCGGCGGCGTGCAGGAGGAGGCCCCTTCGCTCGGCAAGCCCGTCCTCGTCCTGCGCGAGGTCACCGAACGTCCCGAAGGCATGCGCGCCGGCACCAGCGTCCTCGTCGGTACCGATTCCACGCGCATCGTCGCGGAATCCGGCCGCCTAATCGACGACCCCGCCGAGCTCGCGCGTCGTTCCCGCCTCCCCAACCCCTTCGGCGACGGCGCCGCCGCGGCGAGGATTGCGGCGGTGATGGAGGAGGCGCTGTAAGCGTAGGATAAGTGCAAAAGTATTTCCAGGGACAGGGACAGGGGCAGGGGCAGGCATGCAACTTCAGTATCTGAATCTGAGCGAACTGAACCAGGAACCACTCGCCTAAATCCGGGATGCGCAATTCGGGATGTTTTCCCTGCCCCTGTCCCTGCCACTAATCTCACCTTTGCACGGCCTTCAGTCCTCAACGCTTCGCATCAGTGCGTCTCCTCTACTTCCATCAGCATTTCACGACGCCGGCGGGTTCCTCGGGTACGCGGTCGTATGAGTTCGCGCGGGCGCTGGTGCGGCGCGGGCATCGGGTGACGGTGGTCTGCGGCGCGCACGCGTTTTCCGGGCTCGATCTGCCGCAGGACGCCGCACGCGGGTGGGCGCGCGGCACGGTCGACGGCATCGACGTTATCTCGCTGCCGCTGCCCTATTCCAACCGCGACTCCCTCCTGCGTCGCGCCTTCGTCTTCACGCGGTTCGCCCTACGTTCCGCGGGCATCGCGCTCACCGAGGACGTCGACCTGGTCTTCGCGACCTCGACTCCGGTCTCCGCGGCCATCCCTGGGCTCGCCGCCAAGTGGTTTCGCGGCATCCCGTTCGTATTCGAGGTCCGCGACCTCTGGCCGGACCTCCCCCGGGCGCTCGGCGTACGCAACCCTTTCGTGCTCGGCCTGATGACCCTGCTCGAGCGCCTCGCCTACCGTTCGGCTGACGCCGTGATCGGCCTTGCGCCCGGCATCGTTGACGCCGTCCGGGAGCGCTCCAGCCAAGGACTCCCGGTGGAGCTCATACCCAACGGCTGCGACCTCGAGACCTTCAGCCCAGCGCGTCGCGGACCCTGTCGCCTGCCCGGCGTCGGCCCGGATGATTTCGTCGCCGGCTTCACCGGCTCCCATGGTCCGGCCAACGGCCTCAACGCCGTGCTCGCCGCCGCGCGCGAGCTGAAGCGACGCGGCGACCGGCGCGTGAAGCTCGTCTTCCTCGGCGACGGACGGGAGAAGGGCCGCCTCGCCGCCGTCGCGCGTGCCGAGGGCCTGGACAACTGCCTGTTCCTGCCGCCCGTGTCCAAGGTCGCCCTCGGCGACGTCACCGCTTCCTTCGGCTGCGGCCTCATGGTGCTCCGTGACGTCCCCGAGTTCCGTCACGGCACCTCGCCCAACAAGTTCTTCGACTACCTTTCCGCCGGCGTGCCCGTCCTGAACAATTATCCCGGCTGGGTCGCCGACCTGATCGATGGCCGCCGCTGCGGCGTCGTCGTCCCGCCCGGCGATTCCGCGGCCTTCGCCGACGCCCTGCAGCGTCTCGCTTCCGATCCCGCGACCTGCGCCGCGATGGGCGCCGCCGCCCGCCGCCTCGCCGAGGAACGTTTCGCCCGCGACGACCTCGCCGAGACCTTCTGTGTCGTCCTTGAGCGCGCCGCCCGCTGACCTCTCCCCATGACCCAGGAAGAAGCCCTCCGTCTCGTCCTCCGCCGTCTCGCCGCCCTCGGCCGTGAGCTCGGCCGTCCCGAACTCGAGACGGCCGACGCCACCACCCGGCTCTTCGGCGAGAACGCCTCCCTCGACAGCATCGGCCTCGTGACCCTCATCGCCGACCTCGAGGAGGACGTGCGCGTCGCCGTCGGCGTCACCGTGAACCTCGCCGATGAGAAGGCCATGAGCCGTCTCACCTCGCCCTTCCGCCGCGCCGACCTCCTCGCCGCGCACCTGGCCGAACTCGTGCGCGCCGCCCGACCCTGAAATGCCCGTCGCCGTCGTCACCGGATCCTCCCGAGGCCTCGGCCTCGCCGTCGTCCGCCGCCTCCTTGCTGACGGCTGGACCGTCCATGGTCTCGCCCGCGGAGAGCAGCCGGCCGCCCCCGGCTTCACCCCGCATGTCGTCGACGTCACCGATCCGGCCGCCGTGCAGGCCGCCGCGTCCGCCATCACCGCCGCCGGACGCGTCGACCTCCTCGTCAACAACGCCGGCGCCGCCTCCATGAACGCGCTGCTCCTCACCCCGGTCGCCGTGGCCGAGCGTCTCATGCGCGTGAACTACCTCGGCTCCTTCCATTGCCTGCAGGCCTTCGGCAAGGCCATGGTGCGCCAGCGCGCGGGCCGCATCGTTAACGTCACCACCGTGGCCGTGCCGCTCTCGCTCGAAGGCGAGGCCGCCTACGTGGCGAGCAAGGCCGCAGTCGATGCCCTCACTCGTGTCGCCGCGCGCGAGCTCGCCTCCTCCGGCGTCATCGTGAGTGCCGTCGGATTCGGCCCTGTCGACACCGCCCTCACCCGCGGCGTTCCTCGCGCGCAGCTGGACCGTATCAACGCTCGCATCGGCCTCTCCGCTTCGCCGTCGCCCGAAGCCGCAGCCGATTTCCTTCTCGCCCATGCACGATCCGCCGCATCCGGCCACGTCGAGTATCTCGGGCAGGTCGCATGAATTGCAAAAGTGCAAACCGACCTGCGGTCTGTGCAAAGGTGCAAAAGTGAAACCAGAGCAAGGGGTGTCGATGAAGTGATTGTTTCGGGTAGGGTTGGCGCCCTCGCTCAACCGCGGCTAACCGAGGCGGTCAGCCCTACCTGCCCCTGCCCCTGCCCCTGTCCCTGCCCCTAATCTCACCTTTGCCCTGCCTCCCTTGTCCACGGGTCAACTTGTCCACTGGCCAGCTAGTTCGCCTCTTCTGAGCCCGATGTCCATCCTCTCCCGCTTCGCCGCCTACTCCGACAAGCCCGCCTTGATCGGCGTCTGGGGCGCGTGCACCTATGGTCGTCTCGCCGGACTTGTGGAAGAGGCCGGCCGCGCGCTCGCGGACCTACGGCTGCCAGGACCCGCCGCGGTCGCGGTCGTCGGCGGCCATGGTCCCGCGGCGGCCGCCTGGCTCCTCGCCCTAGAAGCAACCGGTCATTTCGCCGTGCCCCTTTCGGGCAATCCGGCCGAGCATCCCGCGCGTCTCGCGCAGGTGAACGCCCAGTGGGTGGTGACGGCCGACGGCCTCAGCTGGAGCCTACTTCCGCGCATCGACGAGGCCTCGGCGCACCCGCTCTTCCTCCGCCTCAAAGAGCGCGGATCCGCCGGACTTGTGCTCTTCACGAGCGGTACCAGCGGCCGTCCCAAGGCCATGGTGCAGGACTTCCGCCGACTGCTGGCTTCCTATGAGGGCAGGCACGCCTCGCGCCTGCCCGTGCTCGCCCTCCTGGGCTTCGACCACATCGGCGGGCTCAACACGCTCTTTGGCTGCCTCGCTTCCGGCTCCCCCCTCGTCGTCTCCGCGTCCCTCACGCCGTCCGACGTCGCCGCCGCCATCGCCCTGCATCGGGTCGCCGTCCTGCCCGCCTCGCCCACCTTCCTGAATCTCCTGCTGGTCTCCGGCGAGGCCGAGACCCGTGACCTGTCCTCCCTGCGCGTAATCACCTACGGCACCGAGCCGATGCCGGAGAGCCTGCTTGCGCGCCTGCGCGCCGCTTTTCCGCGGGCGCGCTTCATCCAGACCTTCGGTACCAGCGAGACCGGCATCACCCGGGCCGAGAGCCCCTCGCAGGACTCCACCTTCATCCGCTTCGACGACCCTGCTTTGGAGTGGAAGGTCGTCGACGACGAACTGTGGCTGCGCAGCCGCACCCAGATCGACGGCTACCTTGACGCGGACAATTCCCGCTTCACGCCCGACGGCTGGTTCCGGACCGGCGACCGCGTCGAACTCGGGCCCGAGGGCACCTTGCGCGTCCTCGGCCGCATGGGCGAGCTCATCAACGTCGGCGGCGAGAAGCTCATGCCCGCCGAGGTCGAGTCCGTCGTCCTCGCCGTGAAGGGCGTCCGCGACTGCCGTGTCCGGGGCGAGCCGCACGCCCTCACCGGCCAGACCGTCGTGGCGGACGTCGTCGCCGCGTCCTCGGCCGACCAGGAGGCCCTGCGCGCCGCCGTGCGCAACGCCTGTCGCGCCCGTCTCGCCCGGCACAAAGTCCCCACCCGCGTCACCTTCGTCCCCGCCGTCAGCGGCGAACGACTGAAGAAGGTGAGGTAGGGATGCGACTACCGTCGCATCCGTTTGAGACCGCAGTCGCGAAGTCTTCAGATCTCAGCCAAGTCTCTCCAATCCAAAGGTCGCCCAGCGAACGGACGTGATGGCAATCACGTCCCTACCTGTTGCGTCACTCTTGCCAGCTAGCCGACCGTTCAACGGATCCACCAATCAACCCATCCCCTTCGCTTGGATTCACTCCTTCCATACGCCCTGATTGACACGGTGCTGTTCATCTTGGCGGGACTGCTCGTTGTGAAGCGCGGCGCCTTCTGGCACCCCATTACGATGTATCTGGTATTCCACGGCTACACCGTGACCTGGCGCATTTGGGAGCTAGCCCTGGGCTTGTCTCTGCCGATGTATGCCAATCAGGTCGGGCGCGATTCCATCACGCTCGACGAAATAGCGAGGGGCATGATCATGGCCGACGCCAGCCTCGTGATTTTCTGCCTCGGCTGCTGGCTGGCCTACAATCGTTTTCACTCAGCAATCCCTGTCCCCGTGTTGCGGCGGCCCATAAGCGCCACCATTGTCACAGGCGTCTGCATTTTCTGCCTGCCTCTCGGGGCCTACGCCTTGATTTCATTCCAAGGAGGCAACTTCGCTGACAACTTCTTCACACGGACGAACTATTTCCAAGTGATGACGATGTGGCCCATCGGTTGCCTGAGCATGCTGGTATTCGTCCACGGCTTCAGGACGATTCTCCTCGTCCCGATTGCAGCCTATCTGCTGATGGCCGGCACCCAGGGCTACCATAGGTTCATGCTCATCTTGCCCGTGCTTTTTTTCACTTTCTTATACCTTCAGCGATCTGGGCGCCGCTGGCCCGGAGTGGTTTTTCTTGTCCCCCTTTTCCTGCTGTTCACCGTCTTCCCCGTCCTGAAATATGTCGGTCGAGCTGTTCAGAACGGGGACAACCAGGAGGCCGCGAGGCTGATCGCGGCTTCATTTTCAGGAAAGGACGGCTTTGAAGAGCTGTCCAAAAATGAAGCGTTCCTGGATCAGTTTTCGGGCGCGCTGTCCTTGGTCGATGATACGGGGAAGAAGTTCAAGGGCGGCACTTACGTCGCCATCATCACCCTCCCGGTTCCCCGTACGCTCTGGCCGGGCAAGCCCGGCCTCGCCGATCACTTGGCAGACATTTCCACCACGGTCCGGCCTTATCAGCAGGAGGGCCGGGTCATCACCTACATTGGCGAGAGCTATCTCAATTTCCGACATGCCGGAGTCATCATCGTGCCTTTCCTCTTGGGTCTTTGGCTCACTTCGTGGTGCATGCGGGCGACCGCCGGACCCTTCCCCCGCTTCGAGCGATACCTCTACTGCGTTTTCTCAATTTCCTTTCTGCAGCTTTACAGGGACGGGATGACGTCATTGGTAGTTTTCACGATTTGCCACAATTTACCGATGGTTTTCGTCTGGTTCCTGCACTCCGTCCCCGGCTTTGCTCCCAAGGTTCTCGATGCCCCGGGAGATCAGGTCGCAATGACGGGAAGGCCCGACTTGTCCCCTAATTCTTAAGCTTAAGCCCATCCTGCGAACAGCACTAAGATAATTTATTCGTGCATTCCGCTCTCTCCCATTTCCGCATCGCCGGCGTGGCCGTGACCACCGGCTCCGTCGAGCGCGACTTCATCGCCGACGGACTTGCCGCCGGGATCGATCGCGCCCAGCTGGAACGCGTCTCCGCCGCCGTCGGACTGCGCAAGCGTCTCGTGGCCCCCGCCGGCGTCACCGCCTTGGATCTCTGCGAGGACGCCGCGCGACGCCTTCTTTCCGCCCTGGACGTCGATCCTTCGTCTATCGACGCCGTCGTCTTCGTCACCCAGACCCCGGACCATCCGCAGCCCAATGACGCCTCCCTCCTGCACGGCCGCCTCGGCCTGTCCAAGGCCGCGATGGCCTTCGACCTTTCCCACGGATGCTCCGGCTGGGTCTACGGCCTCCATCAGGCGGCCCTCCTTTGCGCGCATGGCGGCGCCGCCCGCGTCCTTCTCTGCGCCGGCGACACCCTCAGCCGCCTCACCCATCCTGCGGACCGTTCCGTCGACCCCATCTTCGGCGACGCTGGTTCCGCGGCCCTCGTCGAGCGTACCGGCGTCGACGCCCCCTGGCATTTCATCTTCGGGACGGACGGCTCGGCCGCCGACGTCATCGCCGTGCCCGCGGGAGGGGCCCGTTCGCCCGCCTCCGAATCGACCAAGGTTGTCAAACGCGACGCCGAGGGCCATGGGCGTTGCGAGGAGAACCTGCGCATGGACGGCGCCGCCGTCATGAGCTTCACCCTTCGCGAAGTGCCCGGCGCGGTGAAGGCCGCCCTGACCGCCGCCGGCTGGAAGGCTCCGGAGGCCTGCGCCTTCCATCAGGCGAACCGATTCGTCCTTTCCGTCCTCGCCAAGGCGTGCGGCCTCGATCCCGCGAGCGTGCCCATGGACCTCACCGAGCGTTTCGGAAACCTCAGTTCCGCTTCCGTCCCCGCCGTGCTCGCCCACGCCTACGGCGCCGCCCTTTCAACCGCTTCGCTTCGCCTGCTGGCCTGCGGCTATGGGGTGGGACTTTCCTGGGCCGCCGCCGCCGGCCCGATCGGCCCCTGCGTGTGCCTGCCCATGCTGCCTCTGCGCCGATGAACGAAGCCGCCCGACTCTCCGCTCTGCGCAAGGCCGTCGACGTCCTGACCGACGCCTCGCCCGATGACCGTCTTGCGGCCCGGCCCAACTGGGACTCCCTCGCCGTGCTGCTGGTCGTCACCCATTTCGAACACGACTACGGCGTGACCGTCACCGGCGCCCAGGTGCGCGCCTGCGCCACCGTGCGTGACCTCCTCGCCTTGCTGCCTTCCTCTCAGCCATGAAGAAACTCCTCATCGTCGGGGCCGGCGGCTTCGGCCGCGAAATGCACGCCTGGTGCCGCCAGCATCCGGATCACGGCCGCGCCTGGGCCTTCGAGGCCTTCCTCGATGACAACCCCGAGGCCCTGGTGCCCTTCGGCTCCTTCGCGCCCGTCCGTCCGTTGTCCTCGCATCTTCCCGCGACCGATGAAGTCTTCGTGTGCGGCCTCGGGTTGCCGGCCGTCAAGGAACGCCTGGTCCGCCCCCTCCTCGCGCGGGGAGCCGAGTTCCTCGCCTTCGTCCATCCCGCCGTCATCTTGGGTGAGCGCGTCGCGCTGGGCCGCGGCGTCGTCCTGTGCCCCGGCGCCGTCCTTTCGGCCGACATCGTTCTCGGCGAGTTCGCGATGGTGAACCTGAATTCCACCGTCGGGCACGACGCGCGCATCGGCGCCTGGAGCACCCTCAGCGCGCAGTGCGACGTCACCGGCCATGTGCGGCTCGGCGACCGCGTGTTAATGGGCAGCAAGTCGACCGTGATTCCGCGTCGCGTCGTCGGTGACGGCGTGACCATCGGGGCCGGCGCCGTCGTCATCGCGGACGTGCCCGCGTCCGTCACCGTGGTCGGCAATCCCGCCCGCGTCCTCTGAACGTGCGCAAGGCCCTGCTCATCTTCGGGCTCGTCCTGATGCTCGGCCTGCTGGCCTTGGTCGTCGCCGTCTCTCTCGCCGACGTCCCCAGGCGCTTCACCGACCGTCTGACCGACGCTCTGCCTCGTGAGGCCGCGGGCTGGGTGCGTCGCGACGTGCCTATTGCCGGCACCTCGGCCGGCGCCGCGAACGTCCTCGGCATCCTGAACTTCAGCCAGGCCGAGCAGGCGTTTTATGAAAAGGACGGACGGCGCGTGCTCGTCTACGTCGCCTACTGGGAGCCCGGCAAAGTCTCCGTCGTCGACGCCGGCTCTCACAATCCCGACTCCTGCTGGGTGAACGCCGGATGCGTGCGCACCGAACGCCGTCACGCCGTCCCCGGCCTTCTGGCCGGACGCGTCCTGCGTCCCTATGAATATGGACAGTATCTCGTGCCGGGCGGCGGTCGTCAGAACGTCGTCTTCTGGCATCTCGTGAATGGCTTGCCCAACCGCTATGAGGAGCAGGAGTCCGGATGGCGCGACGGACTCATCGGCCGCCTCGAGCGGCTCCCCCTTCTCCTCAAGGACATCCGCGACTACGGCCTCAACCAGAAGAGCGAGCAGATGTTCGTCCGCATCAGCTTCACCCCGGCCCTGGCGGACGCCATGGCCGATCCTGATTTCGCCCGCCTCCTCCAGTCCCTCTCCTCCCTCGGTGTTTTCGAGGACCAGGGTTGGAAGTGAGAGGTAGGGACGTGATTGCCATCACGTCCCTGCCTCCGGCCTCTGCCTCAGGTAGGGTTGAGCGCCCTCGCTCAACCGCGGCTGACCGAGGCGGTCAGCCCTACCTTTCTTGCCCTCGTGCCGGCCTGTCTCCTGCGACTCCGTCGCACCACTTTTGCACGGTCTTTAGCCAGTCCTCCGGTCAACTGGCCAACCGATCAACTCATTAACCGACCAACCAATCAAAATGCCCCGCCTCTACCTATCTCCTCCTGACGTCGGTCAGGCCGAGGTCGAGCACGTGCTCGATGCGCTCCAGTCCAATTGGATCGCACCCGTCGGCCCCAAGCTCGACCAGTTCGAGCAGGAGTTCGCCACCGCGGTCGGCTCGCGTCACGCTGTCGCCGTCTCGTCCGGCACCGCCGCGCTGCATCTCGCCCTGCGTCTGGCCGGAGTCGGCGCCGGCGACGAGGTCCTTTGTTCCTCCCTCACCTTCGTCGCTTCCGCCGCCCCGATCGCCTATCTCGGCGCCCGGCCCGTCTTCATCGACTCCGAGGAGCTGAGCTGGAACATGGATCCCGCCCTCGCCTGCGAAGTCATCGAGCGCAAGGCCGCCGCGGGTAGGACGCCCAAGGCTCTCGTACTCGTGCACCTCTACGGCCAGTCCGCCGACATCACCCCGATCCTCCGTTGCTGCGAGAAGCATGGCGTGAAGCTGATCGAGGATGCCGCCGAGGCCCTCGGCGCCACCTATGGTGACCGTTGTCCTGGGTCCTTCGGCCTGGCCGGCATCCACTCCTTCAACGGCAACAAGATTATCACCACCTCCGGTGGCGGCATGCTCGTCACCGAGGACGCGGAACTCGCACGGCAGGCGCGTTTCCTCGCCAGCCAGGCGCGCGATCCCGCGCCCCACTACCAGCATTCCGTCCTCGGCTACAATTATCGCCTCAGCAACGTCAGCGCCGCCATCGGACTCGGTCAGCTGGCCCGCCTTTCCGCCAAGGTCACCTGCCGCCGCGGGCATTTCAGGGAATATGCGCGGGCCCTTTCGGACCTGCCCGGCCTCGTCATGCAGCCCGAGGCCGCCTGGGGTCAGTCGACCCGTTGGCTTACCTGCCTCACCGTCGACCCCGAAGCGGCGGGCGTCACCCGCGAAGACCTGCGTCTCGCCCTTGAGGCGGAGGACATCGAGTCCCGCCCCATCTGGAAGCCCCTGCATCTCCAGCCCGTCTTCGCCGCCGCCGAGCATCATGGCCGGGGCGTCAGCGACCGACTCTTCGAGTGCGGCCTCTGCCTGCCTTCCGGCGCGGCCATGAGCCGTGAGGACCGCGACCGCGTCATCTCAATCATCCGCCGTGCCCTCTCCCGCTGACACCCGCTGCGGCGTGCTGGTCGTCGTGCCGGCCAAGAATGAGGCGGCGCGCATCGGACCTGCATTGGAGGCCTATCTCGTCGAGGCGGCCCTTCGACCTCAAATGGGCGCCAAGTTCCTCGTCGTCCTCAACGGATGCACCGACCGCACCCAGGATGTCGTCGAAACCCTCACCCGGCGGCATCGGAACCTGAATTGGGTCCGATACGATGACCCGATAGGGAAGGGTGGCGCCGTGCTTGCGGGATTCAGGGAGCCGTCGGACGAGCCTTGGCTGGCATTCGTCGATGCTGACGGCGCCACCCCTCCCGCTGATCTTTTCCGGCTCTTGGAACGTGCGCAGGGCTTCAACGCCGCCATCGCCGTGCGAGACATGTCCTCCCGCCCGCTTGGCCGGAGAATCCCCAGCTTCATCTTCAACCTCTGGGTCAGGTTTCTCTTTTGGTTGCCCTTTGCCGACACCCAATGCGGAGCCAAGGTGTTTTGTCGTCATCTCATCGCCGCGATTCTTCCCCGCATGCGGCTCAGTGGCATGGCCTTCGATGTGGAACTTCTGGTGAGAGCTCGAGCACTCGGGGCTAAATTCCATCAAGAGCCCATAGCTTGGAGCGATCGCAGTGGCTCCGGAGTGCGTATTTTCAGCACGGGCGGAAGGATGTTCATGGACCTCTTCCGTCTCCGTCTCGGATTGACCGGTCGACCGGTGCTGGAACGCCTGCCTGCGCAACCCGATGCCCGCCATGTCTCCTGAGCTCCATCGTCGGCTCCTGCGCTTCACCCTCGCCGGGCTGCTCATCACCGGCGTCGACTACGCCGCCTTCCGAGCCCTGCTTCTGGCCGGTCTGGATCCCACCTACGCCAGGCCCGCCGCCTTCGCCGCCGCCTTCGTCTTCTCCTTCGGCCTGCACCGCGTTTGGACCTTTGGCTCCGACCGCTCCTGGGGCGCCGACTTCCTCCGTTACCTTCCGGCCCGCGCGATCGGCTTCCTGCTCGCCTACCTCGTGTTCCTGCTCGCTCATGACGTCCTGCGGCTCGGCCCGGACCTTTCATTCCTGATTCAGGCCCCCGTGCAGCCCGTCGCCAATTTCCTCTTCGCCCACCGCTGGGTCTTCCCCGCGCAGGCCTCCTGATCCATGTCCGACTCCGTGATCATCACCGGCGGCGCCGGTTTCATCGGCTCCTCCCTCGTGCGTCATGCGCTACAGGACGGCCTGCGCGTGGTCGTCGTCGACAAGCTGACCTATGCGGGAAACCTCGCCTCCCTGGCCGAGGTGGCCGCTCACCCCGGGTTCACCTTCGTGCAGGCCGACATCTGCGATGCTGCGGCCCTGCGACGCATCTTCGCCGAGCATCAGCCCGGCGGCGTGCTGCATCTCGCCGCCGAATCTCACGTCGACCGCTCCATCGACGCGCCTGGCGCGTTCATCGAGACCAACGTCACCGGCACCTATCAGCTCCTGCAGGCCGCTCTGGGGCATTGGCGCGGTCTGTCCGATTCCGCCCGCCGTGCGTTCCGCTTCGTCCATGTCTCGACCGACGAAGTGTTCGGCTCACTCGGGCCGGAGGCCCGGCCCTTCGACGAGAGCACCCCTTACGATCCGCATTCTCCTTACAGCGCCAGCAAGGCCGCCAGCGACCATCTCGCCCGCGCCTGGCATGACACGTACGGCCTGCCCGTCATCGTCACCAACTGTTCCAATAATTACGGCCCGCGGCAGTTTCCCGAAAAGCTTGTGCCGGTCGTCATCCAGAAATGCCTCCGGGGCGAGCCCATCCCCGTCTACGGCCGCGGTGAGAACGTCCGCGACTGGCTCTACGTCGACGATCACGCCGCCGGCCTGCTCGCCGCCTTTGCCCAGGGCCGGCCCGGCCGCACCTACTGCTTCGGCGGTTCCAACGAACTCCGGAACATCGACCTTGTGCGTCTCCTCTGCGGCCTGATGGACGAGATGGCCCCGCGCGATGACCGTCGCCCCCATGCCGAGTCCATCACCTTCGTGGAGGATCGTCCCGGCCATGACCTCAGGTATGCCATCGACGCCGGCCGCGCCCGGACGGAGCTCGGCTGGTCGCCTTCCGAGGACCCTGCCAGCGGCTTCCGCAGGACCGTCCGCTGGTATCTTGAGAACCGCGACTGGGTTTCGGCCGTGCTCGACGGCACCTATCGACTCGAACGACTGGGAGCCCAAAGCTGATTTTATGAAAAATATACAGTATGGCGCGGGCCTTTGCGGACCAATCGAATGGGAAAACTTTGACTCAAGCCCGATGCTGCTTCTCCAGAGGGCGCCCATTCTGAGATTGCTGCCACTGGCGAAGAAGGGAGCGAAGTATCCTCCGACCGTACGCTTTGGTGACGTTCTCAAAGGCCTTCCTGTGCCTACCGCATCAGCCGACCGGGTCTATTGCTCCCACGTCCTTGAGCATTTCACTTTGAGCGACTGCAGAAAGGTCCTTCGTGAGACCCGGCGGATGTTGGCGCCCGGGGGCGTGTTTCGTGGCGTCATGCCGGATTTACGCGCCCTCTGCCGGGATTATCTCCTAAAGCCACCTTCGGACCCGGTTGCAGCCCATGAATTCATGTCGGACTCCGGACTCGGCGTGAAGGAGACGCCCGCCGGCCTGGAATGGGTCAGACAGACTTTCTTCTCTCGCAGCAAGCACTTCTGGCTTTGGGATTACTCGGCGATAGAAAGAGAAATCTTGGCCGCCGGATTCACCGCCGTCCGCTCCGCCGAATTCAATGACTCCAAGTTCCCCGAATTTCTTTCTGTCGAAGATGCGGGCAGGTGGCATATGGCGCTCGGATTTGAAGCCAGCTGGAAATGATTTCCAACGATCAGCTCTTGCAGACCACGCTCGGTCACTGGCGCGGATTGTCCGAATCCGCCCGAAGAGCTTTCCGTTTCGTGCAGGTATCCACTGATGAGGTGTTCGGCTCACTCGGGCCGGAGGCCCGGCCCTTCGACGAGAGCACCCCTTACGACCCGCATTCTCCCTACAGCGCCAGCAAGGCAGCCAGCGACCATCTCGCCCGCGCCTGGCATGACACGTACGGCCTGCCCGTCATCGTCACCAACTGTTCCAATAATTACGGCCCGCGGCAGTTTCCCGAAAAGCTTGTGCCGGTCGTCATCCAGAAATGTCTCCGGGGCGAGCCCATCCCCGTCTACGGCCGCGGTGATAACGTCCGCGACTGGCTTTACGTCGACGATCACGCCGCCGGCCTGCTCGCCGCCTATGCCCAGGGTCGGCCTGGTCGCACCTATTGCTTCGGCTGCTCCAACGAACTCCGGAACATCGACCTTGTGCGTCTCCTCTGCGGCCTGATGGACGAGATGGCCCCGCGCGATGACCGTCGCCCCCATGCCGAGTCCATCACCTTCGTGGAGGATCGTCCTGGTCATGACCTCAGGTATGCCATCGATGCCGGCCGCGCCCGGACGGAGCTCGGCTGGTCGCCTTCCGAGGACCCCGCCAGCGGCTTCCGCAGGACCGTCCGCTGGTATCTTGAGAACCGCGACTGGGTTTCGGCCATGCTCGACGGCACCTATCGCCTGGAGCGCCTCGGCAAGGCCTGAACATGGCTTTCGAACGCATCCTCAAAGTCAGCGCCCTCATGGGCGCTTCGCAGATCATCCAGCTCCTGGCCGCCTTCGCGCGCGCCAAACTGACCGCGCTGGTCCTCGGGCCTTCAGGCGTGGGCCTCGTCGGCCTGCTCACTTCCTTCAACGGAAACCTCTCCGCCTTGGCCGGCTGGGGTCTGGGTACATCCGGTGTTCGCGTCATCGCCTCAGCGGAGGCCGAGGCCAAGCCCGCCCGCATTGCCTCTGTTCGTCGTCTCAGTGCCTTGCTTAGCTTGGCCGGCTTCGCGCTGGCGTTGATTTTCGCATCGCCGGCCGGGGGCTGGATTCTGCTCGAAGGCCATCCGGCCACCACGGAGATCCTCATCGCCGGCATGGCAGTTCCCTGCGTCGTGATCTCCGGCGGCTGGGCTGCGATCCTTCAGGCGAAAGGACATCTCAGGCCGCTTGCTCGGGTCCAGGTGGTCGGCGCGGTCATCGGCCTCATCATCGGGGCTCCCCTCATCTGGTGGTTCGGCACCAAGGGGCTCGCCGTTTCTCTCGCCCTGGCGGCAGCGGTGCCGGCCCTGATGCTCTGGGCGGCCACACGGCGACTCGAGCCTCCGGAGCCCGACGTACGGGCTTCCAGTCTGCGCCCGCTCCTCGTGATGGGCGGAGCGCTGATGCTCGTGGGACTTTTCGCCCACGCTTCGGCCTATCTCGTGCGCATGCAGCTCGTGGAGTTCGGCGGCCTCAAGGCCGCGGGATACTATCACGCCGCCTTCGCGGTGGCCGGAAGCCTCCCGGGCTTCGTCTTCGTGGCGATGGGCGCGGACTTTTTTCCTCGTGTCGCCGGCGCGGCCAGCGAGTCCGAGGCGGCCGTCCATGCCGATCATCAGGTGGCGGCCGGCCTCATCCTCGGCACTCCGCTCCTCTCGTTGCTCCTCTCCGCCGGCGGGCCCATCATGGCGACGCTGTATGCCGCGGGCTTCGATCCGGCGCTTCCGCTGCTCGACTGGATGGTCTGGGGCGTCTTCCTCCGTCTCATCTCCTGGCCGTTGGGATACTGGCTGCTCGCCCGAGGCTCATCCCGGGCCGTGATTTTCGTGGAAGGCCTGGGCAGCGCCGTCATGACAGTCCTGCCGCTCGCGCTTCTTCCCAGGATGGGCCTCGTCGGCGCGGCCGTCGCATACGCCATCGGCTATCTGGTCTACACCGGAATCCTGCTCCTCATGGCTCGCCGTCGTTCCGGCAGCTGGCTCTCGAGCCGCACGATCATCGGTGCACTTGCATCTGCCGTCGCATTGATCGCCGCCCAATGGGCCGTCGTTTCGCACCCCGTCCTCGGCTGGGCGACGACCGCACTCACCGCTCTTGCGTGCTGGGCAGTCGGGCGTCGCGCCCTCGCTCGTTCCCGCATCTGAACATTTCCCAATGAAAGGCATCATCCTCGCCGGAGGCACCGGCACCCGTCTGCATCCGTTGACGACGGCCGTGAGCAAGCAGCTCCTGCCCGTCTACGACAAGCCGATGATCTACTACCCTCTGTCCGTGCTGATGCTGGCCGGCATCAGGGAGATCCTGATCATCTCCACGCCGCAGGACCTCCCCCGCTTCCGCGAGGTCCTGGGCGATGGCACGCGTCTGGGCTGCCGCTTCGAATACGCGGCTCAGGCGGAGCCCAAGGGCATCGCCCAGGCTTTCGTCATCGGGGAGAAGTTCATCGGCGGCGATCCCGTCGCCCTGATCCTGGGGGACAATCTATTCTACGCCGCCGGCTTCGGGCACATCCTCCGGTCCTGTCTCCAGCCTGCTGGTGCGGTGGTCTTCGCCCATCACGTCAAGGACCCCGAGCGCTTCGGCGTCGTCGAATTCGATGCCGAGGGTAGGGCGCTCAGCATCGAGGAGAAGCCGTCCAAGCCCCGCACGAACTTCGCCGTGCCCGGCCTCTATTTCTACGACAGCTCCGTCGTCTCCGTCGCCAAGGCTCTGAAGCCCTCCCCGCGCGGGGAACTGGAAATCACCGACGTCAACCGTGAGTATCTCAGGCAGGGTCGTCTCAGCGTGCGTCAGCTCCCCCGCGGCACCGCCTGGCTCGACACCGGCACCTTCGATTCCCTCCTGCAGGCTTCGCAGTTCGTGCAGGTCGTCGAGGCGCGGCAGGGCTTCAAGATCGGCTGCATCGAGGAGATCGCCTGGCGGCGGGGCTACATCGACGACGCCCAGTTGCTCAAGTTGGCCGAACCCATCGCCAAGTCGGGTTATGGCGAATACCTGCGCGGACTCGTGGCCGCCGGACGTTCATGAGCGGACTCATCCGGCTGGTGGACATCCCCACCCATGGCGATCAGCGCGGGTCCCTCAGCGTCGCCGAGCTGGGCGGGGCGCTCCCCTTCGTCGTGCGTCGCGCCTACTGGCTTCATGGCACTCAGCCGGGGGTCTCGCGCGGCTTCCATTCGCACAAGAAGCTCAACCAGCTCTGCGTATGCGTGAAAGGCTCCGTCCGTTTCGTCCTTTCCGATGGAAAGTCCCGGGAGTCGGTCACCCTGGATCGTCCCGACCGGGGCCTCCTGATCGGGCCGGACACCTGGCGCGAGATGCATGATTTCAGTCCCGACTGCGTCCTGCTCGTCCTGGCGGACGCCGAGTATGATGAAGGCGATTATCGGAGGTTACAGTAAATTTTATGAAGCGAAATGTCATTGTTGGTGCCGCAGGAAGTGGTACGGGCTTTGCCGCTATCACATCATTGCGGAAAAATTGGGGGGACGGAGTATTTATCGTGGGATTAGACACTAATCCGAGACAGCTGGTGACAGCCTCACTTCTGGTTGATAAATTCGTACAGGTGCCATTTGCATCCGAGCCCAGTTTTTGGGAAACTTTGCAAAGTGAAGCGGTTATGCTTGGAGAGTCCTTTTTCATGCCACTTCTGCCCGAAGAAGTGCTGGCAGTCGCAAGGCAAGGCACATTGGTTTCCGCCGTTCAATCTTTGAAAGTCATAGGCACAGAACTTAACGCAGCGGAAGCGATTTTGGATAAATTCACTCTCTTCCAAAAAGCACATCAATCTGGAATGCCGTGCCCCAAGACCGAGCTAGCCAAGCGCGGCGTAACTTACTCGAGAGAGTTTCTGCTCAAGCCTCGTTTTGGGTATGGCTCAAAAGGCATTAGTAGGACGTCCGAGGGGCAGTTGCCCGCAGAAGTCGCAACTCCTGAGGATTACATAGTTCAGGATTATATCCATGGGCCCGAGTTGACGATCGACGCCTTCCATCAGCGTTCAACCGGATTTACATGGTCTGTGTGTCGTGAGCGCATAGAGGTAAAATCGGGGGTTTCGGTCAAGTGTCGGCTGTTCAGAGAAAAAAAGTTCGATGAAATGGCATCCGCGCTAGCAAGTGTCTTTAAGTTGAACGGAGCTTTTTGCTTCCAGGTCATTCAGTCACCTAGCGGGCCAAAGTTAATCGATTTAAATCCACGGCCGGGCGCAGGAACAAGCATGTCGGCATTGACCGGGAACGATTTTTTCAAGGCAGGTTTCTCACTCGCGTTTGATGAAGAATATGAGCGGTGCTTCGCCCCTTTTGATGAGGAAGTTTTTGTCACTAGGCAGTATGTTGATTTTCTGTCGTGATCATAGCCTTTGATTTTGATGGCACTGTAATCGACTGCCAGCGTCGTCAGGTCGAGTGCATGGCCAGCATTTTTCGGCGGGCAGCCATGCCTTTCGATGGGGTGTCATTCTGGCAACTGAAGAGAGAAGGGCGCAGCACGCAGCAAGCGCTGGAAGAAATGGGTTTCAGCCCGGCGAAGTCGGACAAAATGGCAGATGAATGGGCCAGCCAAGTCGAGTCTCCCTACTGGCTCGGCTACGATCAGCCATTTGAAGGCGTCTCTGATAAATTAGAAAAACTTACGGAGACAAGGCGGGTGAGCTTGGCCTTAATTACTGCACGTAAAAATGAAGGGCTTTTTCGCCATCAATTAAGAGCCCTGGGGCTCGCCAAATTCTTTTTCAAAAAAATCTGCGTCAGCCCAATTTATCCTATGCCCGCCAAGGCGCAGGTGCTTAGAGAAATGATGCCATTTATTTACATTGGCGACACGGAGTCTGATTGCCAAGCCGCTGCCCTCGCCAATGTCAGATTTGCTGCCGTCACATCCGGGCAGCGGTCATCTGTATTTCTAAAGAAAATATCTGATAACACCGCAGAGGACATAGTCCACTTCTTCGACTCAAATGAAATTAAAGCTTAAATCTGAAGATAAACGTTTGCAGCGCGTTGCAAAAGATTCCTGGTATAAGAAGGGCATAGCCCTCGAGACCATACTTTACAGCGGCAATATTTTTTGCCGCCACATTAGAAAGGGATCAGCCGTGCTAGAACTTAGTCCAGCCGAAGGCGCAATGACGGGGCTATTGCTCAAGCGGACCAAAGACCTAACGGTCGTGGAGGGTGCGCCCGAATTTTGTAAAATACTCAGGAAGAATTACCCTAACTTAAAGATAGAGAGGTCTCTTTTCGAAAATTTCGAACCTTCCCGGCGGTATGATGCGATTGTTATGGGACATGTTTTAGAGCATGTCGTCGATCCAGGTCTTATTCTCGAACGCGCCGCAAAATGGCTTACAAAAAATGGGAAAATAATGGCGGCCGTCCCGAACGCATGGTCGGTGCATCGTGCGGCGGCCGTTATAATGAAGCTTATTCCCAGCGTGTATCATTTAAACGAGTCTGACTTGCACCATGGCCATCGAAGGGTTTTTGATCCCAAATCGCTTAGGGCAACTTTTGAGAGTGCAGGATTATCAGTCGATGTCATGGGTGGGTATTGGCTTAAGCCCGTTTCCAATGCACAGATTGAGAGCAGTTGGACGCCCTTGATGCTGAAGGCCTTCATGAGGCTTGGTGAAAAACACCCAGATATTGCCGCCGAGATTTACATTATTTCTTCTCGGAGAAGAGGCCCATGATCCCTTTTTTTAATTTGCAGCACCTGATGATGCGGCATCAAAGCGCTCTAATTCTTACGGCGCAGGGCGTCATCGGGCGCGGGCGGTATGTCCTCGGTGAGGAGGTCGCCGGTTTCGAGCGTGAGTTCGCCGATTACGTGGGCGCGCCGCATTGCGTCGGGGTGTCCGACGGGCTGGCCGCGCTCACGCTCACGCTGCGCGCCTGGAAGGAATTCGGGCTGCTGAAGGAGGGCGATGGGGTCGCGGTCCCCGCCAACACCTACGTGGCCTCGGTCCTCGCGATCACGGAATGCCGGCTGACGCCGGTCCTGGTCGAGCCGGATGAGGCGACGTTCAATCTCTCGGCCGCCGGGCTGGAGCGCGCGCTGACTTCCCAGGTGAAAGCCGTCATGGCGGTCCACCTCTACGGCCAGCTGGCTGAGATGCCAGCCATCGCCGAGCTTTGCCGCCGGAAGGGGCTGCTTCTCATTGAGGATGCGGCCCAGGCCCACGGGGCCGTCCTCGAGGGCGTGAAGGCGGGCGCCTGGGGCGACGCCGCCGGCTTCAGTTTCTATCCCACGAAGAATCTCGGCGCGCTGGGAGACGCCGGCGCGGTCACCTGCAAGGACGCCGCGCTCGCCGACATGCTGCGCAAGCTGCGCAATTACGGATCGGCCGAGAAGTATCACAATGAGGTCCAGGGCCCGAACGATCGGCTCGATGAGCTCCAGGCGGCGTTCCTGAGGGTGAAGCTGCCCCATCTCGACCCGGAGAACGCCCGCCGCCGTCAGATCGCCCGCATCTACCGCGAAGGCATCCGCTCGGCCAAGGTCCAGTTGCCCAAGGTGCGCGCCGCGGAAGAATCTCACGTCTGGCACCTCTTCGTGGTGCGGGTCACCGATCGCGACGCCTTCCGCGAAAGGTTGCTGGCCGCCGGCGTGGAGACCTCGATCCATTACCCGATCCCGCCGCATCGGCAGCGCGCCTTCGCCGCGAACCTGGGCGGTCTGTCTCTGCCCGTCACGGAGGCCATCCATCGCGAAGTCGTCTCCCTGCCCATGAGCCCGGCGCTCACGGATGAGGAAGCCGCGACGGTCGTGAGGGCTGTGCATAGCGCGGTCTGAGATGACAAAACTCGTCATCAGCTACGTCATGTTGTCTTATCAACATGCCGACTACGTCGATGAGGCCATCAGGTCTGCATTCTCGCAGGATCTTGAACCTGACGAATACATCATCAGCGATGATTCTTCATCTGACGGCACTTTTGCGGTGCTTTCAGCCGCCGTCACCAAATACTCCAGGCCTGGACAATCCGTCAAGTTGCTCCGCACGCCGCATAATCTCGGACTCTGCGGCAACCTCCATTTCGCCATGGGACATGTGCGAGGCGACGTCATCGTATTTCATTCCGCCGATGACGTGGCAAGGGCCGAAAGAGTCCGCAAGGTGGCCGAGGCGTTTTCAGAGAATCAGAACGCAATGATGGTGATGTCCAATGCCCGCGTCATAGGGGCCGGAGGCGACCTCCTGCGTGAGCGATACGCCCCGCTTGGCACAAGATATTCGGCGGATCCGATTCAGCTCGCCCAAGGCGGGTTTCCCTGGTTGGTGGGGGCCACGGAGGCGATTCGGCGGGAGGTATATTTTGAATTCGGACCGATTTCTCGGCCGGGTTCATTCGAGGATTTTGTCTTCGCCTTCCGGGCGGCTTTGCTTGGGCGGCTTTTTTTCATCGATGCCGTTCTCCTCGACTGGCGTCATCACGGCGCCAACATGTCCCATTTCACCGATTTCGAGTCCGACGGTGCGCTCGAAGCCTTTCGGCTTCATTTCCTCAAGACTCTCAAGGCCAAGGAGACTTGCATCCGCCAGCACCTGATTGACCTTGAGACTTTCAGGGAAAATGCGGGCATGAGCGGCCTGTTCGCCTTGAAGCAGCTTCTGATGTCTCAACTGGCCGAGAAGAGAATGGAGCTTTCGGCTCGGTCTGGCATGCCCTGGCCCAATTTCTGGGCCAGGTTCGCATCGGCCAAAAAAGCCGGCCTTCCGATGAAATGGCTGATCAGGCAGCTGCTCATCAGGCTCTGCACGGACCAATATTTCAGGCTAGTTTTTGCCAGGCTGAGGCATGCATTCTCCAAACTGGAAGACAACAGCATCACATCATGAAAGCATTCATATTGGCCGGCGGGCTTGGCACGCGGCTCAGCGAAGAGACGCATCTGCGTCCCAAGCCCATGGTAGAAGTCGGCGGACGGCCGATTCTTTGGCACGTCATGAAGATCTACGCCGCCCATGGGATCACTGACTTCGTCATACTCGCAGGATACAAGGGTCACCTCATCAAGGAGTATTTTCAGAATTTCTTGCTGCACGCATCCGACGTGACGTTTGACCTTTCATCGGACAGGATGACCGTTCATCGGAGGGATTCCGAGCCTTGGAAGGTCACCGTCGTCGACACCGGCGTGGCCACGATGACCGGAGGCCGCCTGCTCCGTGCCCGTCGCTACATCGGTGACGAGACATTCTGCCTTACTTACGGCGATGGAGTCGGTGACGTGCCCATCCGCCGGCTCGTCGATTTCCACCTTGCCCACGGCCGCAAAGCCACCGTAACCGCCGTCCAGCCTCCCGGCCGCTTCGGCGCCCTCGACATCCGTGCGGGCGATGCCGTGGCGGGCTTCCGCGAGAAGCCACAGGGCGACGGGTCCTGGATCAACGGCGGGTTCTTTGTTCTCGAACCCTCCGTCATCGACCACGTCAAGGACGACGCCTGCGTCTGGGAGCGCGAGCCCCTCGAGGCTCTCGCTTTCGCCGATCAGCTTCGCGCTTTCCGACACACAGGTTTCTGGCAGCCCATGGACACGCTCCGTGACAAGGCCGCGCTCGAGGGCCTCTGGGAGTCCGGCTCCGCTCCCTGGAAAGTTTGGTAAGCAAATGTTCGCCGATTCCTATCGGGGCCGCCGCGTGTGGCTCTCTGGGCACACGGGCTTCAAAGGCGCCTGGCTGGCCGCCTGGCTCCGTTCGCTCGGCGCCTCGGTGCGCGGTTACGCGCTCGCGCCCGATGAGACCCAGCCGCTCTACGGGGCGCTGGGCCTGGGCAAAATGCTCGACTCGCAGTTCGCCGATGTACGCGACGCCGCCGCGGTGCGCAAATCCATCCTGGAATTCCAGCCGGACTTCCTTTTTCACCTAGCGGCCCAGCCGCTCGTACGTCTGTCCTACGCGGTCCCGGCGGAGACGATGGCGACCAATGTCCAGGGGACCGTCCACGTGCTCGAGGCACTGCGTAGTCTGAAGCAGCCCTGCGCGGCGGTGATGGTGACGTCGGACAAGTGTTATGAGAACCTCGAGACCGGACGTCCGCACGAGGAGACCGATCCGATGGGCGGTCGCGACCCCTACAGCGCAAGCAAAGGCATGGCCGAGCTGGCGATCGGCTCGTATCAGCGCTCCTTCTTCGGCGCCAATCAGCCCGTACGGGTCGCTTCGGCTCGCGCCGGCAATGTCATTGGAGGCGGTGACCTCGCGGTCGATCGTATCGTTCCCGACATCATCCGAGCCCGAGAGACGCGACGCCCGCTCGCGGTGCGCAACCCGTCCGCCACCCGCCCCTGGCAGCACGTCCTCGAGCCGCTGTCGGGCTACCTCTGGCTCGGCGCCTGCCTGGCCTCGTCCAGGCTTGCCGCCAGGCCCGATGAGGTTGCGACGAACTTCAACTTCGGTCCCGATGCCGAAGCTGTCCGTAACGTCGGGAGTCTGGTCGAAGGGTTCGTCCGTGCCTGGCCAGATCTCCGCGTCGAGGCCGGTCCTCCCGGCCCGCACGAAGCCGCGAGGCTGAGTCTCTCCATCGCCAAGGCCGCGCGTGTCCTGGGCTGGAAGCCGGTCTGGGATTTCTCCCGCACGGTCGAGCGCACCGCGGGCTGGTATGCGAACTCGAATCCGGCCTCGGCCTGTGCGGCGGACATTGACGCCTATGTCGGCGCGGCGCGTCAGCGCGGCCTGTCATGGACGGCTTGACCGCATTGCGCGGCCGTCGCTGCCTGGTCACGGGCGCGCGCGGTTTCATCGGCACCGCGCTCGCGCGTCTGCTGCGTCAGGTCGACGCGGAGCTTTTCTCCCCGCGTCGCGCGGAGCTCGATGTCGGCGTTGCCGCCGACGTTGAGGCCGGAGTCCGCGCCAGCGCGCCGGAGTTCGTCTTCCATCTCGCCTCCGAAGGGGTGAGCCACCCGACGCCCCCGGACCAGCTCAGGCGCACGAATGCCGACGGGACGAGGAACCTCGTCTCGGCCCTGGCGCGCTTGCCCGTGCCGCCCCGTGTCGTGCTGCTGGGGTCAGGGTTCGAATACGCCGCCAAAGCCGACGTGCTGGTCGAGACGGATGCCATCGCGCCTTTCTCCGACTACGGAATCTCGAAGACCGAGGCTTGCGCTTTGGCGCAGCAGAGAGGTCGGACACTGCCCATGGCCTGGGTCCGGCTGTTCAATGTCTACGGACCCGGGGAACCTGCGGCACGCCTGCTTCCGTACCTGGTCAGCCGCGCCGTCGAAGGCCTGCCGGTCGAGGTCACCGCCGGGGAGCAGCTCCGGGATTTCACCTATGTCGAGGATGTCGCCGAAGGCTTGCTGCGGCTGGCGCTCACCCTGCCGGAGCATCCTTCGTGGGAAGTTTATAATTTCGGGTCGGGCCAGACCGTTCAGCTCCGCGGTTTCATCGGCGAGGTCGCGGACGCCTTGCGGGAACGCGGGCTGGACCCGGACGTTCGTCTCGGCGCCAAACCCTATCGTCCCGACGAACCGATGATTTATCTGCCGGACGTCTCCAAGCTGCGCCTCCGCTTGGGCTGGTCTCCGCCCACGCCACTCGCGACCGGCGTCCGCACCACCGTGTCCTCGTTTCTCCGCCCCTCATGATCGCGCAATCTATCCGCATTCTCCCCCGTCGGCTCGTCGCCGACGCGCGCGGCACGTTTATCAAGTGCATTGATGGCCTGGAGTCGGATCTGCCCGCTCGTGCTGGGGAGGTCTACATGGTGCGCGCCTTCGCCGGTCAGCGTCGCGGAGACCATTACCACCTGCAGGCACGCGAGTGGTTCACGGTCATCGTGGGCGAAGGGGTGCTTGCGCTGCAGGATGTCGTGTCCGGCGAACGCCACGACTTGCGATTGTCTGCCGCGCATCCGGAGACGATCTTTATCCCGCCCGGCCTGGCGCATGTTTTCGTCAACGATTCTTCGGCGCGGGAGGACCTGATTGTCGTCGCCTACACCGACCGACTCTACGACCCCGCCGACACCGTGCCGCACGTCGTGCGCTGAACCATGGCCATTTCCGTCGCATTGCCGGTCTACAACGGAGCCAACTACCTCCGAGAGGCGCTCGAAAGCGCTGTCGCGCAGGGGCCGGAGCTGGCGGAGATCGTGGTGTCCGATAACCGCTCAACAGATGCCACTCCCGACATTGTCGCGGAATTCGCGCGGCGCGACCCGCGCGTCCGCCATGAGCGTTCGGAGACTTTCCTTAACCAGGCCGACAATGTCAGCCGCTCGGTGCGGCTCTGCCGCCACGACTGGGTGCAGATGCTCTGCCATGACGACTTGCTGCGCCCCGGGGCTATCGCAGAACTCGCTCGGGTCATCGCCGGAGTGGCCGGAGCCGATTGTGCCTTGATCGCACATCAGTCCTGCCACCTCTTCGCCGACGGCCATACACATCGTCATGTCGACGGTGCAGGAAAGGTGGAGACGCGCGCCGATCTGATGACTGGCTCAGTCGGGGCGGCCATCACGGGTTATCAAGTTCGCCCCGCGGATACCTACCTGGGAGAAGTCATGCGCAGGGGTGCCATGCCTTATTTGCCTGCGGTGACTACCGCGGCTGTGCGACGGAGCGCCTTTCTTGAACTGGGCGGTTTCGACCCTCAGTGGGTGCACTTCGACATTTTCCTTTGGATCCGTTTGCTCCAGCGCCACGCTTACGTCGAAACTCCGCAGCATTGGACGCTGACGCGTGTGCACGCGCAGCAGGTCGCGGTGCTTTCCCGCCGCAACCAGCGTTCCTACCGCGATTTCCAGGGCTTCTACGATGACTTCCTGCCCGAGGCGCGAGCGCGTTACGGCCTCGGTTTCTGGGCCTCCCTGAAGTTCAGGCTCAAGCCGCTCTCCCAGGCGAGCGCCCCGCTCGTGGTGGCGCTGCACAAGGGCCGGCCCGGTGAGTTCTTCTCTCAGGGATTCGCCCTCCCATTCTGGATCTGGCCGCAGGTCATGGCGTTGACCGCCTTGAATTATTTTAGTGAACGCCGGCGCAACGCGGAACTCTGGAGGCATGTGCCGCCCTCGTTGACCTACGAATAGCCCCCTTTAACAACATGAAATCGTTCATCACCGGCGTCGCCGGTTTCATCGGCTCGAACCTCGCCGACCGCCTCCTGGCGGACGGACACGAGGTCGTGGGCTGGGACAACCTTTCCACGGGGCAGCTCCGCTTCCTCGAGGGCGCCCGGCGCCACCCGGGCTTCCGGCTGGTCCGCGGCGACACGCTCGACCTGCCCGGCATGACCGCGGCGATGGCCGGCTGCGACACGGTCTTCCACCTCGCCGCCAACGCCGACATCCGCGACGGCTGGTCCCACCCGCGCCGCGACCTTGAGCAGAACACCATCGCCACCTCCAACGTCCTTGAAGCCATGCGGGCCAACGGCGTCCGCCGCATCGCATTCTCCTCGACCGGCTCGACTTACGGAGAGGCCCTGGTGACCCCTGACCGGCCGACGCCGGAAAACGACGCCTTCCCCATCCAGACTTCGCTTTATGGGGCCTCCAAGGTGGCCGGCGAGGCGCTCATCTCCGCTTACGCTGAAGGCGGCCACCTGGACGAAGCCTACGTGTTCCGTTTCGTCTCGATCCTCGGCGAGCGCTACACCCACGGCCACGTCTTCGACTTCTACAGACAGCTCATCGACCACCCGGACCGTCTCCGGGTCCTCGGCAACGGCCGGCAGCGCAAGAGCTACCTCTATGTTCAGGATTGCATCGACGCCATGCTTCACGTGATGGCCGCCCGTACGGCCCGGGACGCCAGGCATAGCACACAAATCTACAATCTCGGCACTCACGAACATGTCGAAGTCAATGAGAGCATCGGCCACATCTGCGGCGCCCTGGGCCTGAAGCCGGCGCTGGAATACGCCGGCGGCGAGCGCGGCTGGGTCGGCGACAGCCCCTTCATCTTCCTCGATACGGCCAAGATACGGGCTTCGGGCTGGAAGCCGAAGCTCACCATCGCCGAGGGCATCGTCCGCACGCTGCGCTGGCTTGAGGCCAACCGCTGGGTCTACGAAGCCCGTTCCTGAGGGCCGACTTGCCATGATTATCGTTCGCTCACCTTTGCGCATTTCGCTCGGCGGCGGAGGCACCGACCTCGCCTCCTACTATTCCCGGCATGAGGGGTTCCTCGTCGCTGCCGCCATCGACAAGTATGTCTACGTCACGGCGCATAGGAACTTCACCGACGAGTTCATCCTCAAGTACTCCAAGCTTGAGCGTGTCGTCGACCCTGCCCAGATCCAACACCCCATCATCCGGGAGGCCGTCGCCTTGGCAGGGGTCTCGCGGTCAAACCTTGAAATCGCCTCGATGGCCGACATCCCGGCGGGCACGGGGCTCGGGTCATCCGGTTCTTTCACGACCGCGCTGCTCAAGGCGCTTCACGTCGGGCAGCGTCGCCCGGTCCAGCCGCGTGAACTCGCCGAACAGGCCTGCCACATCGAGATTGACCGTCTCGGCGAGCCGATCGGCAAGCAAGATCAGTACATCGCGGCCTTCGGCGGCGTAACCGCCTTCACCTTCCGGCGTGACGGGTCCGTCGAGGTCGCACCCGTGAACCTGGATGAGTCGACCCTCCATCGTCTCGAGGACAATCTGCTGCTTTTCTTCACGGGCTACTCCCGTTCGGCTTCCGACATCCTTAAGGATCAGAACGAGAAGTCCAAGCAGGATGACCCGGCCATGATGGAGAACCTTCACTTCATCAAGGAGCTCGGCATCCGTTCGCTCAACGCGCTCGTCTCCGGCGACCTCCGGGAGTTTGCCCGCATCATGGACGTCCACTGGCGGCGCAAGCGCGTCCGTTCGGCGGTCATGAGCAACGACCGCATCAACGAATGGTATGACCTCGCGATGCGTAGCGGCGCCCTGGGGGGCAAGCTGATCGGCGCGGGCGGCGGAGGCTTCCTCATGTTCTACGCGGAGGACAAGGATGCCCTTCGCCGTGCGATGGCGGAGCAGGGGTTGAAGGAGGTCCGCTTCAAGTTTGATTTCGAAGGCACCAAGGTTCTGGCAAGCTGATGACTGACGATTCCCCAGCCCGCCTGTCCGTCGCCATCCTCGCGGGAGGTCTGGCCACCCGGCTTGGCCCGATCACCGAGAAAATCCCCAAATGCTTGGTTGAGGTCGCCGGAATGCCATTCTTGGAGCACCAGTTCGCCCACTTGCGGGCTCTCGGGCTGCGCCGTGTGGCGCTCTGCGTCGGACACATGGGCGAGAAGGTCCGGGATTTCGCAGGAGACGGCCGACGCTTCGGACTGGAGGTGTCCTATTCATTCGACGGGGAGGTTCCGCTTGGCACGGGTGGCGCGCTTCGACAGGCGATGCCGCTGCTCTCCGACCCGTTCATCGTCCTGTATGGAGACTCATACCTGCCCATTGACTTCGCCGAGGTCGCCCGCGCGTTCCTGCCTTCCACATCTTTGGGCTGCATGACAGTCTTCCGCAATGAGAACCAATGGGACCGGAGCAACGCGTGGTTTGAGGACGGGAAGCTCCTTCTCTACCACAAGCGGGCCCCTGACCCTCGCATGCGGCATATTGACTACGGACTGGGCCTCCTGAGGCATGCCGCCTTCGTCCACGCGCCCCCGGCCGGGGCGTTTGATCTGGCCTTCCTTTATGAATCGCTCGTCGAAGCAGGTCTTCTTCAGGGCCAGGAAGTCCGACGCCGATTCTATGAAATCGGCTCACCGGCCGGCCTCAAGGAGCTCGACGGCTTTCTCCGGCGCCCGCCTTCCTCCACATCCCTCCCATGAGTTACGCCATCAAGCACCTTCAGGAAACCGCTGAAATCGCGCGCCGTATCGATGCGGCCGCCTGCGAGAAGGCCGTCGCGGTCATGCTTGCCACCCGTCAGGCGGGCGGGCGGCTCTTCATCCTCGGTGTCGGAGGCAGCGCGGCCAATGCGTCCCACGCCGTCAATGACTTCCGCAAGATTGCCGGCTTCGAGGCCTACGCCCCGACCGACAATGTCTCCGAACTCACGGCACGCACCAATGACGAAGGCTGGGAGTCGGTCTTTGTAGAATGGCTGCGTGGTTCCCGTCTTCGTGCCGAAGACTGCCTGCTCGTACTTTCCGTGGGCGGAGGCAGCCTCGAGAGGAAAATCTCCCCAAATCTCGTCCGGGCTCTCGAGCACGCCCGGACAGTCGGCGCCAAGACCGTGGGCATCGTCGGCCGGGACGGCGGCCACACCGCCAAGGTTGCGGACGCGGTCGTGCTGGTTCCCGTGGTCAACCCTGAAAGCGTCACGCCTCACTCGGAGGCCTTTCAGGCGGTCATCTGGCACCTGCTGGTCTCGCACCCTTCGCTCAAGGTGACTCAGACTAAATGGGAGGGCACGAAGTGATGGCCATGGAATTCGCCGAGAAAAACGAGGAGCAGGCGGCCATCAGCCGGCACTTTGCAGGCAAGGCGGGCCGCTACGAGGACATCGAGTCCAACAAGAATGATGAACATGCGGTCGCGCTTGGCTTCCTCATCTCGCAGCTTGACCGCCTTGGGGTCGTCTCCGTGCTGGACGTCGGAGCGGGCGTCGGCACGGACCTGCTCGCCATCAAGTCGAAGGCGCCCGGCGTCCGGGTCGTCGGAATCGAGCCGGTCGAGGAGATGCGCGCCGTGGGCCGCGCCCGCGGACTAGGCTCCCAGGAGCTCGTGGACGGGGACGTGACCCGGCTGCCCTTCCCGGACAAGTCGTTCGACTGCGTCTGCGCATTCGCCGTCCTGCATCATGTCAGAGATCACGCGGTTGCGGTGCGCGAGATGATTCGCGTGGCGCGCAAGGCGGTATTCATCTCCAATTCCAACTGTTTCGGCTCCGGCAGCTGGGTCGCCAGGGCGGTCAAGCAGGGCGCTCACGCCCTGGGGCTCTGGCCGGCACTTGACTGGGTGAAGAGCCGTGGCCGAGGCTTCTACCACAGCGAAGGGGACGGACTGTTCTACGCCTATTCGGTCTTCTTCGACCATGCCGAGCTGAGCCGGGCCTCCTCCGAGGTGCATATGCTGAGCACCAAGGGCGCCGGTCGGTCTCCCTATCGCAGCGCGTCCCACGTCGCCCTGCTGGCGATACTCAGGTGAGCGCGCTTCGCCCCGCAGTTTTTTTGGACAGGGACGGCACGCTCAACGCCACCGTCCTTCGTGAAGGTACGCCCTGCCCGCCGCGCACGCTCGACGAGTTCCGTCTCATGCCGGGCGTCGTCGAGGGCTGCATCAGGCTGCGTGATGCGGGCTTCGCGCTGGTGCTGGTCACGAACCAGCCTGATGTCGGGCGGGGCGTCCTCGGACGCGAAGCCGTCGAGGCAATCCATCGTCGGCTCAGCCAGTTTCTTACGCTCGACCGCATCGAGGTCTGCTATGACCCCGGTCGCGGCGAGACGTCCGAGTTCCGCAAGCCCCGCCCCGGGATGATCCTGCGGGCCGCCGAGGAACTCGGGCTCGACCTGGCCCGCTCCTGGATGGTCGGCGACCGGTGGCGCGACGTCGACTGCGGCGTGAACGCTGGCGTGCGGACGGTATTCATCGACCACGGCTACGCGGAGCCCCTCAGGGCCAGGCCCACCGTCACCGTGCGCCATTTCACCGCCGCCATAGAGGCTATCCTTGAATCCTGACCTTCACCACCCCGCAACATGTCACTAGAAAGCATCCCCATCAAGTTGTTCGCCGACGGCGCGGACTTAGCAGGCATCTTGGAATATTTCAAGAAGCCCTACATTTCGGGCCTGACCACGAACCCGACGCTCATGCGCAAGGCCGGCATCGATGACTACGAGAAGTTCTCATGCCGGGTCCTTGAAGTCGTCCGTGACAAGCCCGTCTCCCTCGAAGTTTTTTCGGATGAATTTTCCGACATGAGGCGCCAGGCGCTGAAGCTGAGCTCCTTGGCCGGCAACGTTTACGTCAAGATACCCGTCACCAACAGCCTCGGTGAATGTTCATCCGGACTTGTGAGGGACCTCTCGGCGCAAGGCGTGAAGGTAAATGTGACTGCGGTGCTCACCGAGCGTCAGGTCGCCACGATGGCCTGCGCATTGGATCCTCGCACCCCCAGCGTGATCTCCGTTTTCGCGGGGAGAATCGCCGACTGCGGGGTGGATCCGGAGCCGGTCTTCGCCTTCGCCCGCAATGAGCTTGCCGGCCTGCCACACTGCGAACTGCTGTGGGCCAGCGTCCGGGAGGTGTTCAACATCCATCAGGCCGCCCGTTCCGGAGCCCAGATCGTCACGGTCACCCATGACATCCTCGCGAAGGCCATCAAGCACAGCGGCATTTCTCTAGACCGGATGTCCTTGGAGACGGTCAAGATGTTTCGAGACGACGCCATCAAGGCCGGCTACTCACTCTGAGGCTCATGAGGAACGTGCTTGTCAAGGCATTGGGATCCCTGGCGCCCCTGATCCATTCCGATACCGGCACCATGGACCGTTGGCTATGGGTCAAGAAGAGGCTGACCGTCACACGCAACGGAGAAAGGCTCCTTCTGACATCGCCCTGGCATCACTACGACCCCACCAGCCCTGACGCCGCCGGTCCTTTCCTGAAAGTCGAGGACGGCTGGCATGTGCGCCGTGGCTACGCCCGCCGCATGTTTGAGGAACTATCTTTCGACGGGGGTTTCATGGTCGAAGAGATAGATTACAACGTGGGCCGGCTTGCCATCTGGCTTTTTCAGAGGCTGAAGTTCTGCCTCCCCCTTGGCCTGGATTGCGATATCCAGGCTTAGGTTCCTCGCTCCGTTGTTTGACCGTCGCCTCACGGCTATGACGGAAAGCGCGCTTTTTCATCTGCCTCGAGGTCCATCTTCGCCGTTCTTCGCCACCATGACTGTCCCTTGGGTCTCTGCGCAACTGGCCTTAAATGGCGCTTTTTTCGCCCCGCGGCTGCTTGCGCGTAGCGGCCGCCTCGCCCGCATGGCCGTGCCGCTCTGGTGTCCTCCCGGCGCATGGAGCACGTCCTTGCTGCGGCGCATCTACTGGAACGCGCCCAACTTCTATCATCCCGAACTCGACCGGGCGCCCGTCAGCACCATGCTGGCTGGGAAGATTTGCTTCGAGGTCCGGCAGCTGTTCCTGCGTCGCCCGCGGAGCTCATGGGAATTCATCCAGGAGAGCAACCAGTCCTACGAACGCTCGCTTCTTCGGCTGCTGGACTCCTCCGAATTCGAGCACATCCGCAAGGGTCCGCCGGGAATCTTCCTTTCTTGGAGCGACATCTCGCTGGAAGCCATGCGCCGTTTCCATGCGATGGGATGGAAGACCGTGACGATGCAGCTTAATTGCGGCCGGCTGGAAGAGGAGATCGTCGTCGAAGAGTGCCGGAGGCACCCCCAGCTCGCCGAGAGATTCGCCCGGGCTCCAGACGGCTTTCACGAAAGGACCCTCTGCGAATACCGCGAGACCGACCATATCATATCCAATTCGACTTGGGGCCGGGATTACCTCCTGGGCAACGGCATCCCTGCAGAAAAGATATCTTTGGTACCCTTCGCTCATGAGGGCGCCGTCGGCGATGCCATCCGAAGGACCTACCCCTCTGCCTTCAGCAAAGAAAGGCCCCTCAGGGTCCTGCATCTCGGACAGATGAGCCTGAGGAAAGGCATGGCCAGACTCTTTGAGGCGATCGGGCTCCTCAAGGATCTGCCCATTGAGTTCACCTTTGCCGGGCCTTCTGCCATCCCCAAGACCCCCTCATTTGACGGCTCTTCGGTTCGGGTGCTGGGGGTTGTGTCCCCGGGAAAGGTGGCGGAACTTTATCGAGAATCCGACGTGTTCATCTTCCCGACCCTGTCGGACGCATTCGGCCTCACCCAGTTGGAGTGCATGGCCTGGAAGCTTCCGCTCATCGCCTCCCGCCACTGCGGAGAGGTGGTTAGACACGGCTGCAACGGGCTGGTTTTGGAAGAGGTTACCCCGGAGTCCATTGCGGCCGCGCTCCGTCATTGTCTCGCGCACCCGAAAGACCTGGACCGATGGTCGGCAGGATGCGAAGTGCCGCCGGCCTGCACCATGGAATCTTTCTCAGCAGCATTGGCAGAAATTGAAAGAAGGCTCTATCCGGACCGCCACTCTGCTGCATGAAGCGCCGAATTCTGATCAATGCTTCCACCTGCGTCGTCGGAGGGGGCGTCCAGGTCGCCGCCGGCTTTCTGCATCATCTCCATGCCCGCCTGGATGTAATCGGCTGGGAGGTGGCGGTCGTCGTATCTCCTCAGGTCCTTGGGGAGTGCGTCCATCTAGGGCCCAAGCCGGGCTGGCGGATGATGGCCATTGCGCCTTCCCCCGCCTCCCTCATCCGGGGGATGGGAAGCAGGAGGAAAATCCACGCGCTCATACGCGATTTCCAACCTGAAGGATGCTTCACGGTCTTCGGACCATCCTACCTCTGGCTCGGCATCCCGGAGGTCTCCGGCTTCGCGGACCCGTCGGTGACAAATCCCAACAAGTTTTTCCTCCGCAATCACGGCATGTTGGCCGCCCTCAGGACGCGCTTCAATGGCATGGTGAAGAGGCTGGCTGTCCGCAGGGTGCGGCGCTTCTGGGTGGAGACGGAGACCGCAAGGCGTGGGCTTGCCCTTCGGCTGGGCATTCCCGAAGGACGGATCGAGGTCATCCCCAACGTCGTAAACACCCTCTTTGTTCCTGATGCGGCCGGCCCGCCTGCCAGCCGCATCAGGTTCCTCTACCTCTCGGCTTTCTACCCGCACAAGAACCACGCATTCCTGCTGCCGGTCGCCCAAGCCCTCAGGGAAGAGCGCCCCGGCCTAGAATTCGAGTTCGTCGTCACGTTGCCAGAGTCATCCGCCGCCTGGATTACGCTACGTGACTCCTTTGCCCGAGCGGGACTGGAGGACTGCGTCCGCACCCTCGGTCGGCTGGGAATACGTGAATGCCCAGCCGCCTATCGGGACGCCCATGTCGTGTTCCACCCATCCTTGCTGGAAGTCTTCTCAGCTTCCTATTTGGAGGCCTTTGCGGCGCGCCGCCCCCTGGTGGCGACCGACCTGGATTTCGCGCGCGAAGCCTGCGGAGATGCCGCCATCTATTTCCATCCGGATTGTCCGGCGGAGGCCGCTCGTGCGCTGCAGTCGGCCGCCTCCGATCCCGAGCGACGCGCGGGGCTGATTGAGGCGGGATTGCTCCGCTTGCGCTCCGGTCTGACGGCCGAGGACAAGAATGAAAGGCTGCTCAGCCTCATAAAGAACTCGATCTGGCCCTGATTCACCGTGCCTTACCTCCAGAAAATCTTCCTCCGGCTGCCTTACTTCCTGCGCCAAGCCGCCATCGACCTCAACGGACGTCGGCAACGTGACTCCCGATATTCCGCAGGGTTCAAGTGGGCGCTTCGCCGGGCCGAGGAGCGCGCCGACTGGCCCTCCTGGCGCCTTCAGGATTATGCCGCCCGCAGGCTCTCCGAACACCTGAAGCTCGCCAGGCATTCGCCCTTCTGGGCCGAGCTCTTCCAGGAAAGGTGCGTTAACCCCGAGGCGTCAGACCCCTTCGCCGAGCTGGCCAAGCTCCCTGTCCTGTCGAAGGAGACGGTGCGCGCCAACCTCGGCCGCATCGCGTCGCCTCTCTTCAGGAAAAGCGAGTTGCTGAGCGTAAGCACCAGTGGCACCACCGGCTCAGGCATGACCTTCCCTGAGACCAAAGAAAGCGAATGGGAAAGGTGGGCGACGTGGTGGCGTTACCGGCGCCGTCTTGGCATAGGGTTTGATACGACCTGCGCGCTGTTCGGGGGGCGACCGATCGTGCCCATCCATTGCGAGGAAGGGTCGTTCTGGCATCACCGAGCCGGCGTCAACCAGGTGCTTTTCAGTTCGTATCATGTGAATGCCCGCAATGTGCGTGCTTATGTCGATGAAATCAGACGTAGCGGGGCAGGCTGGATCCATGGCTACCCTTCCACCATAGCTTTGCTGGCCAGCCTGATGACCGAGGCCTCGATTCCCCCTCCCGAGTGCGCTCGAATCATCACGACAGGCGCCGAAAATCTGACTGATGCCATGAGGTCAAAGATCGCCAAGGCCTTCGGCGTCCCTGTGCGTCAGCATTACGGCCTTGCCGAGTCCACGGCTAATTTCTCCGAAGATCGCACGGCCTGCATGCATGTCGACGAGGACTTCTCCTGCGTGGAACTGCCGCAGAAGGGGGACATGCGCTCCATCATCGGCACCAATTGGCACAACCCCGCGTTTCCCCTGTTCCGCTACGACAGCGGCGACATATGCAATGCGGAATCCGCCACCCCCACGTTTCCGGAATACACGGGACAGAGAACGATTCAGGGGGTGGATGGCCGGCTGGAGGACATTCTTCTCATGTCCGATGGCGCGCGTATCGGTCCCTTTAACCAGATCTTCAAATCGTTGGATCGCATACGCATGGCACAAATAATCCAGACCAACCCCGGTCTCGCGGAATTCAGAATCGTTCGCGAATCCGGATACGGAAAACATGATGAGGCGAAGTTGCGCCGCGAAATCGAAAACCACATAAGCGGCAAGTGCCGCTTTGAGATCGTCTACGTTGATGATCTGCCGCGGACTGCCCGCGGAAAGCTCAGGGCCGTGGTCAACGAAGCCCCCCCTTCGCCCTAAGAGACATGTGCGGAATCTTCGGAGCCGTTGGCCCCGCCGCCGAACCCTTGGCCGTCCGGGCGGTGGGCTGTCTGCGCCACCGAGGGCCTGATGGCGAGGGGGTGGCTTTCTTCGCCGCGACGAGCACGGCGCTTTCCCACACTCGGCTCGCCATCCTGGACCTGGGTCCATCGGCTTCGCAGCCGATTTCGGACTCCCATGGCATGGCCACGTTGGTTTTCAATGGCGAGATTTACAACTACAGGGAGCTGAGGGCCGAGCTTGAGGGCGCATATCAGTTCAGGTCCACCGGAGATACCGAAGTCGTGCTCGCGGCTTACTTGCGTTGGGGAGAGGCGATGCTGCCCCGACTCAACGGCATCTTCGCGCTGGCCCTGCATGATCATCGCGACCGCAGTCTGCTTCTCGCCAGGGACGCGCTGGGCGTGAAGCCCCTCTATCTGGCTCGGTCTCCAGGACATTTCGCCTTTGCCAGCGAACTCAAGGCGTTATTGGCCCTGCCAGGGCTGGACCGCACTCTAGATCCGCAGGCGTTGGCGAACTATGTGACCTATCTTTACGGCCCGGGCGAAGCGACGCCGTTCCGTTCGGTCAAGAAGCTGCGCCCTGGTCGCTTCATGCGACTGATTGAGGGTGAAGTCGAGCGGGAGGGCTCTTTCGTGCCGCGACCGTTTGATCAGCCGGAGCTCCCCTTGACCGAGGCGGGCGCGGTCAAAGAGCTCAGGCGCCGCATGGACGTCGCTGTACGACGGCAAATGGTCTCCGACGTGCCTGTCGGCGCCTTCCTCTCGGGCGGCCTGGACTCAAGCGCCATCTGCGCGTATGCTGCGCGCATTCAAACAGGCGCCCCTCTGGACTGTTTCACCCTGAGGAGCCCCGGGGCCTCCGGATCGAGCGAAGGGTTCGAATCGGATCTGCCCTATGCGCAAGAAGTCGCCCGTACGATCGGCGCAAACCTCCACATGGTCGACGTGTCTTCGGATGAGATGCTCGATCTTGACCGTCTGGTATGGGAGTTGGATGAGCCGCAGGCGGATCCCGCGGCGTTGATCACCCAGACCATCTGCGCCCACGCCAGGAGGCAAGGGATCAAGGTCCTCCTTTCCGGCGTCGGCGGAGACGACGTCTTTGCGGGATACCGCCGGCATGCCGCGCTCCGCATCGAGCGTCTCTGGCGCTGGTTGCCGCGAAGCGCCAGGGCGGCGCTGCGTCTCGCTTCTCGCGGGCTTCCGTTGCAGCCAGCTTGGGGTCGTCGAATCCGCAAAGGCCTGTCGCGGGCGGACCGTGATTCGTCCGAACGAATGATCGGGTACCATCAATGGATTGAACCCGAAATCCTGAAGACGCTTTGGAGCGACGAGTTCAGGCGATGCGGCCCGATTCCCGAGCCCGACGTCGTATTCGCGGACTCACTGGCCGACACCCCGCACGCGACGTCCGACCTGAACAGGATGCTGTTGCTTGAACGCAACCACTTCCTCTGTGATCACAACCTCAACTACGCCGACAAGATGTCCATGTCCCAAGGAGTCGAGGTGCGCATCCCTTTTCTTGACCCGGACCTGCTCGCGTTGGCCGATCGCCTTCCTTCTGATTTCAAGCAGCGTGGTTCCACTGGCAAGTGGATTCTCCGGCGTGCCATGGAAGGGGTGATCCCCGCCTCCGTCATCAAACGTTCAAAGACAGGATTCGGGATTCCTGTCCGTCATCTGGTTGGGCGAGGCGACGGCAGGGTGCTCTCCGATTACCTAAGCCCCGAATCGGTCCGACGCCGTGGGATCTTTGACCCATCAGCCGTGGCCCGGCTGGCGTCGGAAAACGCCGCCGGCCGGGTGGACGCGTCTTACGTCCTGCTCGCCATGGCCGCGGTCGAGGCGTGGTGCCGAAGGTTTGCCGACAAGCCTGTGTCCTTATGAGAACTGCATTCTCCTGGAACGGGCTGCCGCAGTATGCGGCCAGACTGATCGCCGCCTTCATGCGAAGGTCGGGGCTCGACTGCCCGGTGATTGGATCACGGCCGTCCGTGCCCGTCGAAGGCATGGAACGGATCCTTGGCAAGTCCGTCCACTGGCTTGATGCCGAACGGCCTGCCTCATGGGCTTCGCTGGGGCTTCAGGCGCCGGAAGTCTTCTTCCAGTCAGGCTGGGCTTACCCCGCATTCAACGCCCTTGGTGACGAGGTGAGGCGCTCCGGCGGCAAGGTCTGCCTGCTGATGGATAACAATTGGCGTGGCGACTTCAGGCAGCTTCTGGGAGCCCCGTGGTACAGAATCTTCCAGCGCCGGAAATTCGACGCGGTTTTCGTGCCCGGCAAATCAGGACGAAGACTCGCCCGTTGGTACGGCGTTCCAGACTCCCGTATCTGGGAGGGCATGTACGGCGCGGACCCCGAAGTCTTCTTCAACGGGCCGCCGCTCACGGAACGGCCCAAGCGCATCATATTCGTCGGACAGTATGTCGAGCGGAAGCAGTGCGTTCAGCTCGCCGAGGCTTTCGCATCCGTTGCCGATCAGCTTCCGGACTGGGAGCTCTGCATGTATGGCAGCGGTCCTTTGCAGTCCGTAATTCCTCCGCACCCGCGGATCAAGGTGCACGGTTTCGTGCAGCCGGAGCAACTCGGGGCACTTTACCGGTCTGCCCGAATCTTCGCTTTACCTAGCCTCTCCGAGGCCTGGGGGCTGGTGGTCCATGAGGCAGCCCTGTCCGGTTGTCAGCTTCTGCTCTCGGAGACGATCGGAGCGCGCCATGACTTCGCCCTTCCGGGCAACTCCTGTGTCTTCAGGACAGGGGACCTCAGATCGATGGCTGACGGCCTTCTGAAGCTGGCCTCATTGGAAGGAGCCGCCCTGGTTTCCGCCGGGCTCTGCTCGGTCCAGGCGGCGCGGACGCACGGGCCCGAGGCCTTCGCCTCCTCCGCCGAGTCAATCGTCCGCACACTTTCCAAATAAACCACCTTATGCGATACCTGGTGACCGGCGCGGCCGGCTTTCTCGGCTCCAATCTCTGCGCCCGCCTCCTCGCGGACGGCCACGAGGTGGTCGGCCTCGACAACCTGCATTCAGGGCGGCAACGAAACGTCGACTGGCTGAGCGCCCACGGTCGTTTCAGCTTCCTCCGTCATGATGTCATCGAGCCGTTCGACGTGCCCTGCGACGTGCTCTGCAACTTGGCGTGCCCGGCTTCTCCTCCGCACTACCAGGAGGAGCCGATCAACACGGCGAAGACCGCCGTCATCGGAACGCTCAACGCGCTCGAAAACGCCGCCCGGCACAATGCGGTCCTGCTGCAGGCCTCGACTTCCGAAATTTACGGCGACCCGCTCGTCCACCCGCAGCCTGAGACTTACTGGGGCAACGTGAACACGCTCGGACCCCGCGCCTGCTATGACGAAGGCAAGCGGATGGGCGAGACGCTCTGTTCCGATTACACCAGGATGGGCAAGGTCGACGCCCGCATCATCCGCATCTTCAATACCTACGGGCCCAGGATGCGGGGTGACGACGGCAGGGTGGTCACCAATTTCATCATGCAGTCCCTTTCAGGAAAGCCGCTGACGATCAGCGGCGACGGCAGCCAGACCCGCTCGTTCTGTTTCGTGGATGACTTGATTGAGGGCGTGGTCCGCGTCGTCGGGCTGGGGAGCAATCCTGGCCCGGTCAACTTGGGCAACCCGGTCGAGTTCACGATGCTCCAGCTGGCGGCCGAGGTGCAGCGTCTCACAGGCTCCAATCTGCCCCTCATTTGCATGCCTCTCCCGGCTGATGACCCCAAGCAGAGGAAGCCCGACATCGCCAAGGCCGAGCGGCTGCTGGGATGGTCTCCGAAGGTCCCTCTCGCCGATGGACTGACCAAGACCATCGCCTACTTCCGCGAGACACCTCGCTGACCCTTTCGCCATTCCTTCCTCCTAAGCCGCACGGTTCCGTGCGGCTTTTTTGTTTCCCGAGGGTCCGGGCGGAGGCAATCTTGCGAGATGACCCGCGTCCTGGCCCTCCTGCTGCTCGCCGTCTGCTGCCGGGCGGGCGACGTCTTCGAACAGGCCCGTCGTCTGGGCCGAGGGGTCAACATGGGGAACTCGCTCGAGGCGCCGAAGGGGGCGACCTGGGGCCGTGCGTTCGGCCCGGAGGACTTCGACCGGATCCGCGCGGCGGGCTTCGACTCGGTGCGCATCCCGGTGCGCTGGGCGGACCACGCCGGCAAGGAGGCGCCCTTCGCCATCGACGCCGCGTTCATGGAGAAGGTCGACGGGCTGGTGCGCGTCGCGCTGGAACGGAAGCTGGCGGTGGTGCTCAACGTCCACCATTACGAGGCGCTCGACGCCGACCCGGCGGGACAGCGTCCGAGGTTCGTGGCGCTCTGGAAGCAGATCGGAGAGCGTTTCAGGGACGCACCGGACGAACTGCATTTCGAGCTGAGCAATGAGCCGCACGGGGCGCACACGGCCGAGCTCTGGAACGCCAACCTGACGGCCGCGCTCGCGGAGGTGCGCCGGTTGCATCCGACGCGCGCGGTGCACGTGGGCGGGGTGCAATGGAACCGGGCCGCGACGCTCAAGGATCTGCGTCTGCCCGCGGACGACCGGCACCTGATCGGTCATTTTCACTGCTACGATCCCTTCGCGTTCACGCACCAGGGCGCGAGCTGGACGAAGGGCTCGGACAAGTTCATCGGGACGCGCTGGACGGGCACGGACGCCGAGAAGGAGGCGTTGCGCCGGACGTTCGGACTGGCGACCGCCTGGTCCAAGGCGGAAGGGCGTCCGGTCTTCCTCGGTGAGTTCGGGGCCTACAGTAAACACGCCTCGACGGAGGACCGGGCCCGCTGGACGGCCTTCATGGCCGGCACGGCCCGTGAGCTCGGCATCCCCTTCGCCTACTGGGAATACCAGGCGGGCTTCGGCATCTGGGATCCGGCCGCCCGACGCTGGCGGCAGGAGCTGCTCGACGCGCTGATGCGCTGACCGCTCATGGGTTGCGCGCGGTCCGGCCCGCGCCCATGCTCCGCCCATGACCCGGGCGTTCCTCCTCCTGCTCGCCGCCTCGCTTCAGGCCGCGCCGCTCTTCGACGGCGGTCGCTGGTACGGCCCGGTGGTGCTCCCCGCTACGCCGGCCGACGACGAATGGCGCGCGGCCCGCACGCTCCAGGACCTCTGCGAGAAGGTGACGGGCGTCCGGCCCGAGCTGGTCACGGAAGGGCAGGGCGCGGCCCCGACGGTCGGGCTCTTCGTCGGCCGCACTGCGGCCTTCGCCGCCACGGGCGTCGTCGTGCCGGATCCGGAAGGCGACCTGCTCATGACCGCGGTCCGCGACGACCGGGTCTTCCTCCTTGGCGACTCGCCCGCCGCCACGCGCATGACGGTCGGGCGTTTCGCCGAACGTACGCTCGGGGTGACGTTCCTCTTCCCGGGACCCGACGGCACGGACTGGCGTCCGCTGGCGCGGGTGCTGCAGCCCGAGGGCGAGGTCTTCCGGCCGGCCTTCGCCTGGCGCTCGGTCAGCGGTCTCACGACTGAGGACGCTGAGGACTGGGCCTTCAGCGTCGGCTACGGCCGCGGGCTGAGCTTCTCGCACGGCCTGTTCCGCGCCTTCGGGCCGCGTGAATGGAAGGAGGATCCGACGCTCTTCGTCGAGGTCGACGGGGTGCGCGTCCAGCCGACGGGCTCGGGCTACGATCCGAATCCGAACCTCTCCCACCCGAAGGCGGCGGAACTCGGCGCCCGATCCACGCGCGACTGGTTCCACCGAAACCCTGACGCGTTCTGCGCGCCCCTCGGGGTGAATGACACGACGGAATACGGTGACGACGCCCCGTCCTCCGGCTGGTATCGCGACCGTCCGATGCGCACCGACCATGTCATTGGCTTCCTCAACGCGGTCGCGGATTCGTTTTGGGATCCGTCCGGCGACCTCACGGGGGAGCGACGCGCCATCGGTACGCTCGCCTACTTCCATACGCTGGCGGCTCCGACGGTCCCGGTCCGCCCGGCGGTGTTCCCCTGGGTCTGCCTCGACCGCATGGGACATGCGGACCCCGCGTTCGCCCGCGAGGACGAGGCCAATCTCTCCGCCTGGGTGCGCTCGGGCGCGAGACGCGTGGGCGCCTATGATTACTGGTTCGGCGCCGACTACGCGTCGCCTCACGTGGACTTCTCCGCCCAGGTTTCCGGTATCCGGGCTGCGCATCGCGCCGGCGTGAAGGGCTGGATCGCGGAGCTATACCCCCTCTGGTCCTTTGACGCCCCGAAGGCATGGCTCGGCTCACGTCTGCTCGCCGATCCTGCCGTCGACCCGCAGGCCGCGCTCGACCGCTGGTTCGACGCCGCCTACGGACCGGCCGGCGCACGCGTGCGGGATGCCTACGCGGTCATCGAGCGCGCCTGGGCCGCCGATGCGCGACGCGGCGGCGGACGCGGCCTGGCCCGTTACCTGAAGGAGAGTTCGGCGCGCGTCCTCACCGACGCCGACGCGGCCGCGGTCTCCGCCCGCGTGGTCGAGGCGCGCGCCTTGCCGGTCGGCGCCTCGCCACGTGAGGCCGCCCAGCGTCGTCGGCTCGAGCGTTTCTCCGAAGCGTGGGACCTCGCACTCGCGTTCCGTCGCTTGATCGCCGAGCGTGACGCCAGGCCTGCGACCGCCCCACGCGCCGTCCGCGCCCTCAACGCCCTGACGGACGCCGAGGACGCCTTCGTCGCCGCCGAGAAGCGTTTCAATCTCCGCCAGTCCTTCCATGGAAGCCCGGTGCGCTGGTCGGCCCTGCTGCATGCCGATCCCCGCGCCGCCTGGATCCGCCTCGCCGCATCGGAGCCCGGCCCGCGCGCCGACCTGCCGGCCTGGGCCGCCCGCGAATCACGCCTCGGCGCCCTCGTCGCCTATTCCGTCATCCGTTCAGGCGCGCCCGGGGAGACCGTGCATCGCATCGACCTCGGTTCGGTTGAAGACCGGCGCGGACTGCTCCGCATCGACGAGCACCGCCAGAACGCTGTGCACTGGCACGAGGGAAGGCTGAGCGTGCGCGCGCCCTCGGGCACGCTGTCGCCGCGGCGCGCCTTCCCCGTCGTGCCCGGCACGCCCCTCGTGCTCTTCGCGGAACTCGCGGCGAGCGACGACCCTTCCGCCGAGGCCCGGCTCATCGTCCGCTTTCCGGGCTCGCGACGCCGTCCGCAGGACAGCGCGCTCGTCGGCCCCGCCGGCGGCGAGCTGGCGACCGTCGTCCCGCCCGACGCCACCACGGTCGAGTATGAGCTGGCCTTCGAGAGGTCCGTCGAGGTCCTCGGCCTCCGCCTCTCCGCCTTCCCCGCCGAAGTCCTGCGCTGAATGGCCAAGCGCCTCTTTGACATCGTCTTCTCCTTCGGGTGGCTGGTGCTCTTCCTGCCTCTGATGCTGGCCGTCGCGCTACTCGTCCGGCTCCGCCTCGGCGCGCCCGTGCTCTTCATCCAGGAGCGTCCGGGCCTGCGCGGGCGGCCCTTCCGCATGGTGAAGTTCCGCACCATGACCGACGAGCGCGGACCCGACGGCGAGCTGCTCTCGGACGCCGTGCGCCTGACCGCTTTCGGCAAGTTCCTGCGCGCCACCACGCTCGATGAGTTCCCGGAGATGTGGAACGTCCTCGTCGGCGACATGAGCGTCGTCGGCCCGCGGCCCCTGCTCATGCGCTACGTCGGGCGCTACGATGCCTTCCAGGCCCGACGCATGGAGGTGAAACCCGGCGTCACCGGCTGGGCCCAGGTCAACGGACGTAACGCCCTCACCTGGGAGGAGAAGTTTGCCCTCGACGTCTGGTACGTCGACCACCGGAGCTTCCGGTTGGACATGAAGATCGTCGTCCTGACCTTCTTCAAAGTCTTCGCCCGTTCGGGAATCGACGCCGGGGAAGGGAAGACGATGGAGGAGTTTCGCGGCGGCAATAAAAACTAGAGGCCCCAGGGGGGTGCAAAGGTGCATCTCACCTTGGACTGGGTATTATCCTAACCCACCTTTGAGAGGCCTCTTCAAAGCCTCCCTTGCTCACAGGCCATCTGTTCAACTGGACGGCTGATTCTGAATCCACTTTTGCACCTTTGCACAGGAGCTCCGCTCCGGTTGCACCTTTGCACGCATCAGACGCCTCTAACGTTTTACGCCGAGCTTCTTCAGCGAGGGGTCGCGGCCCAACGGCAGCTCCACCGGCGTTCCGCCGGCCTGCGCGGACTGATAGAGCGCGAGGATGACTTCGACGGCGACGCGCCCCTGGGCGCCGTCGACGGAGGGCGGTCGGCCTGAACGGATCGCGGCGACGGCGTCCTCGAGGTTCGAGCGATGCCAGGCGTGGCCGATGGCCTTGGGGTCGTTGGCCCCGGCGCCGCCGCCTTCCACGGCCGGAGCGAGAAGCGCGGCGTCCGCGGGCAGGGGAGGGTCGAAGTCGAAGGTCGAGAGCCGATCGTCGCGCAGGACCGCCGAGCCTTTCGTGCCATGGATGCGAATCTCCGCCGGGAAGCCCGTGGACGACCAGCAGGCCGTCGAGCCGGCGAGGGTCGCGCGCGCCCCGTTGGCGAACTCGATCCAGCCCGCGGCCACGTCCTCGACCTCCACGCCCTCGTGCGCCATCAGCCCTGCCGTGGCGGAGACGCGGTGGACCGGACCCATCAGCCAGAGCAGCAGGTCGATCGTGTGGATGCCCTGGTTCATGAGCGCGCCGCCCCCGTCGAGACGGTACGTGCCGCGCCAGGCCGCAGAATCATAATAGGCCTGCGTGCGCCACCAGGGGATGAGCGCGCCGGCCAGCGTGAGCCTGCCAAAGCGGCCGGCCTCGAGTGCGGCCTTGAGCGCGACCGCGCCGGCGCCGAAGCGCCGCGGCAGGATGCCGGCGACGGTCACGCAGGCCTTGGCGCAGGCGGCATTGAGTTCATCGCAACGGGCGAGGGTGACTTCGAGGGGCTTCTCGACGACGACGTGCTTGCCGGCCTTGGCGCAGGCGAGGGCCGGGGCGAGGTGATCGCCGCTCGGAGTGCAGAGGCAGACGATGTCCACGTCGGGGTGGGCCAGCAGCGCTTCGGGCGTCTCGGCGAACGTGACACCGTGCTTGGCGGCGAAGTCACGCCCTTTGGCGGGCGAGCGGTTATACGCGACGACGAGCTTCACGCCGGCGATCTCGGCGAGCGCGCGGGCGTGGAACTCGGCGATCATGCCGGTCCCCCAGATGCCGAAACCAAGGGGGCGTAGGGACATGGTGCCTAATTTAGCGGCTTGCGGGGGTGGCGAAAGGATAAACCAGCTCGGCCGGCGTCGGCCGCTTGACGCGATCGGGCTGACCATCGTCGGCAGCATATGGGTGGTCGGCTGGGTCGATCACCCGACGTGGGCGATCTCGGTGGCGCATGGCTTCGAGTTCGCGTCAGCCCGGTGAGGCGACGAACGGTCGTCCGGGACTTTTTGGTCGCTCAGCAGCTGCCGGGCGCTAGACCAATGGCATGAAGTTCAGTCTGTCGCGTGCTTTTTATAAACTATGCGTCTCGGTCGAAAATCGGGCGGCCTATTTTTGCGGGAAGGGGTATGGAACCGCTACGATCGGGCAGGAAGTCCGCATGGTATCATCTTTCCTTGGAAGCAGCCCACGGCTGGCTGTCGATATCGGGGCGAATGTGGGCGACTATTCCGCGGAACTGCTCCGAGCCTTCCCCGACCTGGAACTGCATCTCTTCGAGCCAGCGACCTCCAACCTGAGCCGGCTCATGCAGCGCTTTGCCCGCCAGGAGAAGGTCTGCCTGCAGCAGGCCGCCTTGTCGGATGTCGCCGGCCGCATGACACTCTTCGCCGATCGCGATGGTTCCGGCATGGCCAGCCTGGCCCGGCGTCAGCTCGGTCACCTCGACATCCGTTTTGATCCGATGCAGGAGGTCGAGGTTCGCCGTTTCGACGCCTATTGGAAGCAAGCACTGTCCGGACGGGTCGTCGACATGGCGAAGATCGACGTCGAAGGCTTTGAGTTGATGGTCCTGCGGGGGTTCGGTGACGCAATTCGCTACGTCCGCGTGCTCCAATTCGAGTTCGGCGGAACGAACATCGACACAAAGGTCTTCTTCCGCGACCTCTGGCGCTTCTTCGAGGAAGCGGGCTTCGACCTTTATCGGATAACGCCTCTGGGCGTCATGCGCATCGAGCGATACCAGGAGCGCGACGAGGTCTTCGTCATCGCCAACTTTATCGCCGTGAATCGGGCCCTCCGGGGCTGAACCGGCGCGCGCGGCGCGGCCCGGCTCATGCCGCCGGCTATCCGCTTTTTCGGCCCAGGCCGATCGCCGCGACCGTCCTTCGCAGCACCATCCATGCCGCACTGAGCGGCTCGCGCGTCATGGCGCGGCCGATCCAGCGAAGTCCCGCGGCCAGCCTATGATGCCGTAGCAACATGAATGCCGACGGCATCAGGATATGGCGGACATGGCGACCTCGGCGGAGATACGGACGAAGTTCCCATGATTGGGCCAACAGTTCCAGGTAGTCTTCCGGCCCGGCGTCGCGAAGACGGAGCGCGTCCAGGCGGATCCTCATGAACGCGGCCCTTTCGTCAGGCTCGAGCCGGTACCGGCCGAGGTCGGCCTCTGTGATGGGCGTATCCTGGCCGTCGACCGGGTCGGCTTGTCCGTTCCGCCGCCGACGCGCGCTGCACTTGGCCGCGAAGGCGGCGATCAGCTGATCCGCACGTCGCGTGTGGGTGATGCTTGCGCCATGGATCCGGTAATGCGTGAGGACCTGCGGCAGGTTGTCGACCGCGTGGCGTTCCGACATGCGGAGCCACAGGTCATAATCCTCCGCCCCGTATCTGAAGGCGTTGCGGTACCCCCCGACCGCCAGCGCGGCCGAGCGGCGTATCATGATGGCCGGCTGGGCCAAGGCGTTATGGTCCTGCAAGGCGGCCGCGACCTTGGCGGGTCCTGTCGGGTAGCGGAGCGTGCGCAACGGGCGTCCATCGGGATCGATGTACAGGATGTGGCTCCCCACGGCGGCGACGTCAGGGTGGGCGTTCAGGTAAGCGGATTGAAGCGACATCCTCGCCGGGACCGCCAGGTCGTCCGCATCGATGAAAGCCAGTAGTTCGCATGAAGCCATGCTCAGGCCGATGTTGCGGGTCCTGACCAGGCCTTGGTTTTCCTGCGTGTGGACGCGAAGGCGCGGATCGCGCGAATACTCCCTCAGGATGCCGGCGGTGCCGTCCGCCGAGCCGTCGTCGATCACCAGGAGTTCGAAGTCGGTCAGGTCTTGGGCGAGGATGCTGTCGAGGGTCTGGCGGAGGTAGCGTTCGCCGTTCCAGACCGGAATCACGATGGATATCTGTGGCTGGCCCATGACAGGATGGAACCCCGCATCATACGGCCGTCCATCCCTAACTTGGATCAGACGGCGAGCCAGGAGGTCGGTCGTAGGTCGCGCGTATCGAGGCCGGCTCCGGGCTGAAACCATTGCGCCGGGGTGATCACGATCTTGTCCGCGCGTGGGTTCAGCCAGGCGCCCCACCACGAGAAGCTGCTGTTCGCCGTGACGTGGTGCGTGCATCGCGACATCAGGATCAGGTCTTCTAGCGCCGCGGAAGTGTGTTCGGAGACATAGCGGGTTCCCCGGGGCAAGGGCAGGTTCGCCCTTACCCAGCCTGGGTCATCGGTAAAGACGCAGATCGTCGGCATCACGGCCGTACGTTCGGCCAAGATGGCCAAGGCCCTTTCATAATATGCCAACGTCGCGAGCCCGTGGTATGCCTGGTTCTTGGCTTCGACGTAATCCCCACGCCTGACGTGCAGGGAAGCCGTCGGGCCGGGGGGGAAGCATGCGGCCCGCCAATCGATGGCCTCGGCCAGCGACGCCTTGGGTTCGAAGTCCGCGCGGATCAACGCCGCCTCTTCGCGGAAGTAACGTTCGCTCTGGAAATATCCGTCCAAGGTGACCGGTGCGGCAAGGCCTAGGACTGCGGGGTCGTAGGCGAAGGTTTTTTCGGCGAAGTAGTCCCGGACGCCCAAGGCCGAGCGAACGAGCCGGCCGAATCTCCCGGGTGGCTTGCCCGGGGGGCCTTCGGCGAGGATCCGGCAAGAAGGCGCCAGCTTGAAGTCGGCGAGGCCGAAGGCCCTGTGTGCCCGATGATTCAGCCTCCGCACGTCGAGGGTCAGTTCGGCGCCAAGGCGATGACTCAATGCCCTGGCTGCGGCATACTGGAACATCTGATTGCCGACGCCCCCGTCGATGACCGACGTTACCGACGGCTTCATCACGCGAGGTGCTTGCGGAAGACGTAGATGCCGCAGCCGTAAGTGTCTTCGATTGCCAACTTATGGAGGTCCGCTTCCTGGTGCAGGCCGCCCGAGTCATCGACATAATCGAAGCGGAGCAGCTCCAGGCGGCATCCGCCGGTCGGCCAGCCGAGTATTTCCCGAGGCGCGAAGATGCGATGGGCGTTGAAGCAGACCTGGGTCCGGGCCGCGATCGGGAAGCTGATGTAGAGCAGGCCGCCGGGCTTGAGCATGCGCAGCAGGTTCCGGAAGCCGCGCTGATGGCCGTCGGGCATCAATGGGTCGGTGTAGCGGCCGAGCCCGAAATGTTCGATCGTATGGAGGCAGGAAAGCGAGTCGGTGATCTCGGTGGGGGCGTTATTCTCCTGCATGAGGTCCGCCTGAAGGAAGAGGATGTTCTTATGGGCCGTGCCCTGCAAGGGGCGCACGTCCATGATCTCGATGGGCCGATACGAAGCCATATGCGCCACGAATCCGTCGACCCGGGAGCCGACGTCGATGTGACGAACCGGCTTAGCTTCGTGGATCAGCTGAGCCACCAAGAGGTCCTGGTGGAAATAATGGCCGCTGGCGCTTCCGGCCTGATCGGTGAAGTCATACAAGATGGGATGCGGCTTGTCCACTTTGCCCCCCTTGGCGACGAACTCCCTTAGCTGCGAATAGTAGAACGGCAGGAAGCGGAGTGGCTGTCGCTGACGCCGGAGTCTCAGCGCAAGCCGCCAGGTCGTCGGGTTCAGGAAGCACCGGACGCACTCCAGGATGGACGGCTTCTTCATGTCGCAACAAGAAGCGTTTGTCCGTTCTGCCAGCAAGGCGAAAGGCAGGCCGGCACCCTCTGGTGCCAGCCCATGTCCGTTCCGGCGAGGGCAGTCCGCCGCCCCCGCCAGGAAATGGACGTTCAGCCGGGTCCTGCGGGCAACGCGTTGGCTAGGCCGCGCGACAGCCTCGATCTCATCCGGGCAGGTCTGGCGGGCCGGTTGGCGGAATCAAGCGTTTCTGGAATATGAGGCCGAAGGTCGTTGGCGGGGCCGTTCAGAACCGCAACCCGAGTCTCCAGAGGACAAGTTCCCGGTGGGCCGCCTGACGGATATTGCGAACGGCCCTCCGCAATTCTCGCCCGATTTTCCTCAGTAGGCTCAGTCGCGGTTTCGCGCGACTTCCAACCAGCGAAGCTCCTTCGTCCTCATGCCTCACCCGCTCCGGGAAGCCGTGGAGAACAGCGGCGCCGTGCGCGGCTTCGTCGTCCATGTATTCGTCGACCGCCAGCCAGAAACTTCGGGAGCCGGCCAGGAGTCTTAGCGCGGATTCGGGCGTGATCAGGTAGGCGACGGTTGAGCCGCCCGCAGATAGCGGCCGAACCAGTTCGTAGCCCCCGGGCAGGACTCGCCAAGATTTGTGTTTCGGGTGCTTGGCGCTGAATAGCCTGACGACCATGGATTTTCCGGCGACCGCGGCGGCGATCGGTTCGAGCGAAGGTATCAGTCGCTCATCCAGCCGCGCATCGTCTTCCAGGATGATGCTGACCTGCTTATGACGGACGACCTGCTCCCAGGCCGCCTTATGGGCCAGGAAGCAGCCGATCTCGCCCTTGGTCAGCCCATACCCGAGCTCCCGGAGGCGCCGACCGTGCTGGTATCCCGGAACTTCCTCTGCGGTCGTCTGGACGAAGACGGCAGGGGAGATTGAGCTGGTCAAGCCGAGCGCTTCAAGGTGAGCGGTGGCGAGAGCGTTCCTTCTGCCGCCCGGGACTGAAATGACGATGACAGGGGGATGGCTCATCGTGATCAGACAAAGCAGAGCCGACCTAGCCTCGGCGTCAAGCCGGGCTTCGGCTACGTGACAGCTTGGTCCGACTTGCAATAGTCCGTTACATGGCAAGGCTCGCGACATGGGGTTGAGCGTCTACCTAATTACCAAGAACGAAGGGGCTCACCTCGCAGAGGTCCTCGCTTCTTGCGCCGGCGCCGATGAAATCATCGTCGTCGACAGCGGCTCGACCGACCGGACTTTGGAGATTGCCCGCGCGGCCGGCGCCAAGGTCATTCATCAGGACTGGCTCGGCTTCGCGAAGCAGAAGGATTTCGCGCTCCGGCGGTGCGCCCACGAATGGCTGTTGAACATGGACGGCGACGAAATCCTTTCCGCTGGGGCCATCCCGCTTATCCGTCAGGCGATTGAGAGCGGGGCGGCAGTCGGCTACCGGATCGCCCGCGACGACGAATTTATGGGGGAGTCCATGGTCAGCTCCCATTGCCGGCCTTTCCTCCGAGTCTATCGGCGAGATCAGGCCGTCTGGGATCTCGAGAATACAGTCCATGAGCACATCGAGGTCCCGGGCCGGCATCCGACCATCCCCGGGGTAATCATCCATCACAAGGGCTACGACAAGGTGACGGTCTACATGGATAAGTTGAATCGCTACGCCGCCCTCAAGAACGTCATGTGGGAGAAGTCCGGCCGCGGAGGTTCGGCGCTCAGGGTCTTCGCTGTTTTCCCGCTCGCGTTATTCAAGCACCTCTTTCTCCGCCGGATGATATTCTCCGGCCCCCGTGGGTTCGTGCGGGCGATGCAGGACGCCTTCTACGTATTCCTCGCGGAGGCGATGGCGTATGAGCGTACTAGGCGTAGCCAGGCGAGGCGCTAAGCAGTATAAGGACGGTCCTCAGGATCGCAGGCCCAGCCGCCAGGCAAGGCCATCGATTCTGCACTTAACGCTCACCCAACTCTGTCGAAGGGAGGAGCCATAGACATGCTCACGTAAGCGACGGTGACGGTAGGTGCGCCGGCCGGGCTTAGCACCCGAATCAATCAACTTGATGATGTGGTCCGCCATATAGGACGGAGCCAGGCAGGCAGGCTCCACGTTGCCCCTGAAGGGCGGGGCGCTGAGGATCGCGAGACGCGCCGCCGGGTCCGCGTCGACCGTAAGAATATGGTCGATGGCGGTGTCAAAGTCCGGGAAGTCCGCGACGTTGATCATGCAGTCCGGATTGAAATCCCGTGTCACGTCCGGGGCCCCCCAGTAGATGGGTACGCAGCCTGCCAGCAGTGGCTCCACTAGTTTCTCCGTCACATAGCCGGTAGATCTCGTATTCTCGAAGGCCAGATTCATGCGATAGCCGAGCAGGAAGGCGTGCTTATCCGTGAGACGCGAGCCCGTGGTGTTGAAATGTCTCCCGGCGGAATCGACCGGCTTTCTGCGAAGGAGGGCACGGAAGAACGCATTGCGTTCAGGTCCTCGAGGATTGCTGGCGACAAAGGAACAGAACTTCTCGCGGGCGAGCAGGGCGCGTGCGTCATAATCGGTAGGCCTGACTAGACTGCCGAGACTAGGCAATATCTGGGCATAGTAGGGCATCCGGACGGCCCTCGGCTCATCGGGGGATTCGAAAGGCGTGAACGCAAGGTCGCACTGCCCGAAATCTGGAAGCATGTTCTCTCCGGTCATATAAACCTTCAACCCTTTGAACTCCCAATGCCGCTCGCCGAAGTCCGAATAGAAGAGCAGATCAGCATCTCCGAAATCTAAGAACTCAACGGCCCTTGATGCCTTGATAGGGCGCAGAAAGTCGACGTCCTCCGGCCGCACCACGTTGCAGAAGTCAGAAAAGGCAATCCTTAGCGGCCGCATCGCTTAAAGCATGAAGATAGCTGGGCTTAAGCCAGCCCATTCTAGAAACTAGGGATACTTTCGGCCAGTCATGGTTGCATGGAAGTACCGCTGGGCAAGGCCCTAAGGCCGGTGGTCAGCTCCGCGGGCCGTTCTTGCGGGGCGCGGGGGAGGAGGGTACCTGCGCCTCCACCTGCACGCCCATGCACGCCGGATGCCGGCCGAATTCCCCGTAGGTCTCGAAGTCGAACCGCGTCGTCATGCCACGGGCGGCCTCGGCCACGAGCACGCGCCCGTCCGGCTGCACGAAGCCGACCTGCACGACCGTGGGTCCGTCGACGCGGCGCGCGTGGCTCACCAGGCGCTCCATGAAGTCGCCCGCCTCGGGGCCGGGACGCAGCGCGAAGAGGACCTTCTTGAGTAGCCCCGGCGCGGTCCGCAGCGGACGGATGGCGTGCGCGTTCACCATCCACTCCTCGCGTTCCTCGCGGAAGACCAGGCGGGCGTCGACGATCACGTGCGAGCCGTCCATGAGCAGCGGTAGCTCGCCCTCCTTCAGGGCCGCGGCCGCCTCGTAGGCCTCGGAGAACATCATCACCGGCACCGTGGCCGAGCGGGTGGCGACCTGGAAGAGGGCCCAGGGGCGGTTGTCCTTCTTCGAGATCTTCTTCTCGAGCATGCTCACGATGCCGCACAGGCGCACTGGGTGCCGCTCCTTGCGGTCCAGTTCGAGCCGCTCCGGCGGGCCGGTCAGCGTCGCCACCGCCTCGTCGAGGCCGTGGTAGTCCGCCAACGGATGCCCGCTGAGGTAGAAGCCGAGCAGCTGCCTCTCGCCGTTGAGCTTCTCGAGCTTGGGCATCGGCGCCGAGCGGCGGATGATCAGGTCGGCCTGGCGCACGTCGCCCGCAGCGTCGCCGGCCAGCATGTCGAAGAGGCTGCCCTGGCCGGACGCGCGCTCCTTGCGCTCTGTCGAGTGATGGCGGCGCACCGACTCGACCGAGTCGACCAGGTGCTGGCGGTCCTCGCCCGTGCCGTCGAAGGCGCCGGCCCGGATCAGGCAGTCGAGCGTGCGCGCGTTGACGTCTTGGTCTCCCATGCGCGCGACGAACTCGGAGAAGTCGCGGAAGGGCCCGTTCTTGGCGCGCTCCGCCACGACCGCGCGCGCGGCTACGTCGCCCACGCCCTTGATCGCGCCCAGGCCGAAACGGATGGCGTTGTCGGCCGGCACCGGCGTGAAGTCGGTGTCGGAGAGGTTCACGTCGGGTCCGAGCATCTTGAGCCCGATCGCCTCGGCCTCGCCCACGAACTCCGCCAGCTTGTCGGAATTGCCCTGCTCGGAGGAGAGCACGGCGGCCATGAACTCGACTGGGTAGTTGGCCTTGAGGTAGGCCGTGCGCCAGGAGAGCACGGCGTAGGCCGCGGAGTGCGACTTGTTGAAGCCGTACTCGGCGAACTTCTCGAGGATGGCGAAGATTTCCTCCGCCTTCTTCCGCTCGATGCCGTTCGTGGCCTTGGCGCCCTCGACGAAGACCGAGCGCTGCTGCTCCATCTCCTCCTTGATCTTCTTGCCCATCGCGCGGCGAAGCATGTCGGCGCCGCCGAGGGTGTAGCCGGCCACCACCCGCGCCGCCTCCATCACCTGCTCCTGGTAGACCAGGATCCCGTAGGTCTCGCGGGCGACCTTCTCGAGGAGCGGGTGTGCGTACTTGACTGTGGAGGGGTCCTTCTTGCCCCGGACGTAGTCGGGGATGAACTGCATCGGGCCCGGGCGGTAGAGCGCGATGAGCGCCACGATCTCGTCGATGGAGGAGAGACTGAACTGCCGGCAGAGCGACTGCATGCCCCCGGATTCGAGCTGGAACACGCCGACTGTGCGGGCGTCGTTGAGCAGGGCGTAGGTCCTGGCGTCCTCGAAGCCCATCTTCTCGATGTCAAAGTCCGGCCGACCGCGGTGGCGGCGCACGAGGCGCTGCGCGTCGTCGATGACCGTGAGCGTCTTCAGTCCGAGGAAGTCCATCTTCAGCAGCCCGAGCTTCTCGACTGGGTCCTTGGCGTACTGCGTGGTGAGGTCGCCCTCCTGCATCGTCACGGGGATGATGTCGGTCAGCGGGCGGTCGGCGATGATCATGCCGCAGGCGTGCTTGCCCGAGTTGCGCACCATGCCCTCGATGACGCGACCGGTCTCGACGATCTCCGCCGCCTGCGGGTTGGCCTCCACCTCGGCGCTCAGCTCGTTCGACTTTCTGAGCGCGTCCTCCAGCGAGATGTTGATGTCGTCCGGGACGAGCTTGGCCAGGCGGTTGGTCTCGACGAAGGGCAGGTCACGGATGCGGGCCAGGTCGCGCACCACCATCTTGGCCCCGAAGGTGCCGAAGGTGATGATGTTCGCCACGCGATCCTCGCCGTACTTGCGGCGCACGTAGGCTACGACCTCGTCGCGGCGGCGCATGCAGAAGTCGATGTCGAAGTCGGGCGCGGAGACGCGCTCGGGGTTGAGGAAGCGCTCGAAGAGCAGGCCGAACCGGATGGGATCGATGTCGGTGATCTTCAGGCAGAAGGCCACGATGGATCCCGCGCCCGAGCCGCGGCCGGGGCCGACGGGGATGTCCTGCCGGCGCGCCCAGTCGATGAAGTCCCAGACGATGAGGAAGTAGTCGACGAAGCCCGTGCCGGCGATGACGCCGAGTTCGAAGTCGACGCGTCGGCAGAGCTCCGCGGGGCTAGCACGGCCGGGTCCCGGGGCCTTCTCGTCCTTCCAGGAGGCGGGCTGGTCGTAATCCACGCCGTAGCGGTCCTTCAGCCCGCGCTTCACCTGCTCGAGCAGGTAGGAGCCGTTGGCCCGCATCTTGGCGCGCGCGGCCTCGTCCACCTTGAACGCGGCCTCCTTGCTCTGGGCCGTGAGCAGCCCGTTCTTCAGTCTTTCGTATTCGTCAAGGATGACGTCGAACTTCGCCGCGGGCTTCGGGCGCGCCTCGGGCGGGAAGACGTAGACGGGGTAGTTGTTCTCCCCCACGGGCAGCTTCACGTCGCACATCTCGGCGATCGCCACGGTGTTGGGGATCGCCTCGGGCACCTCGGAGAAAACGCGCCGCATCTCGGCCTCGCTCTTGAGGTAGAACTCGCGCGCGGGGTAGCGCATGCGCCGCTCGTCGGCTAGGCGCGCCCCGGTCTGAATGCAGAGCATGGCATCGTGGGCGGTGGCGTCGCCTTCGCCGACGTAGTGCACGTCGTTGGTGGCCACGACGCGCAGGCGGAACTCCTCGGCCAGGCGGAGCAGCGGCGCGATGATGCGCTTTTGCTCCTCGATGCCGTGGTCCATGATCTCAATCACGAAATTTTCGCGGCCGAAGATCTCCACGAAGCGCCCGCACGCTCTGCGCGCGCCCTCCCAGTCGTCCTTGAGCAGGTGCTGCGGGATGACGCCCTGCAGGCAGCCGGAGAAGCCGATCAGACCGTCGGCGTGGGCGGCCAGCTGCGTCAGGTCGGTACGCGGCTTGTAGTGTAGGCCGCGGACGTGCGCGTCGGAGACGAGCTTGGTCAGGTTCTGGTAGCCCTTGAAGCTGCGGGCCAGCACGCCCATGTGGTAGTAGCGGTGTTCGCGGCGGTCGGGCTTGTCGGTGAGCGCATGGTCCCAGACGAGGTAGAGCTCGCAGCCAAGGATGGGTTTGAGCTTCACGCCGCCCTTGGAGCGCTGCTGGGCTTCGTTCCAGAAGTCGAAAAGGCCGAAGAGGTTCCCGTGGTCGGTGATGGCCACCGCACGCATGTTCATGTCGCAGGCGCGCTCCATCAGGCGGTCGATGCGGCTGCAGCCGTCGAGCATGCTGTAGTCCGTGTGGACGTGCAGGTGGACGAAGTCGCGGCTCTCGTGCTCGGCGGCCATGCTGGGGAAGGCCATCTTAGGGACGCCCGCGGGGGATGGGGAAGGGCAAAGGGCCGCGACGGCGGCCCCGGGTCATTTCACCTTCAGGAAGGTCCGCTTGCCGGCCTGGATGACGAGCTCTCCCGCCGGTCGGGCGACCTTGCGGGCGGGGTCCGCGACCTTCTCCTCGCCTAGGCGGACGGCGCCGCCCTCGATCAGGCGGCGAATCTCCTTCTTGGAGGGGAAGAGGTTCGTCGCGGCGAGCAGGTCGACGATGCCGACCTCGGCCGCGCCGCCGGAGAGGGCGTCCCAGGCGAACTCGGGCATGTCGCTGCGCACGCCGCCCTTGGAGAAGACGTTCTCGAACTCGGCCCGCTCACGCGCGCCGGCGCCCTCGCCGTGGAATATGTCCGTGAGACGCGCGGCAAGGCGCTTCTTGGCCTCCATCGGGTGGAGGACCCTGAGCTCCGCGACCTCGGCCGCCGCGGCCAGCAGGAGGAGGTCGTAGTAGGCCCACATGGTGGCGTCGGGCACCGACATGATGCGCCCGAACATGTCCTTGGCGGGATGGTTGAAGGCGATGTAGTTGCCGAGGCTCTTCGACATCTTCTTATCGCCGTCGAGTCCGACGAGCAGGGGCATGCCGAGGACGGCCTGCGGCGGCTGCCCGTGCTGCTCTTGGAGGTCGCGGCCGACGAGCATGTTGAAGAGCTGGTCGCTGCCGCCAATCTCGACGTCGGCCTTAAGCTCGACGGAATCGTGTCCCTGCAGGAGGGGGTAGAGGAACTCGACGAGGGAGATGGGGACATTGGCGGCGTGACGCTTGGCGAAGTCGTCCCGCGCGAGCATCTGCGCCACGGTCATCCGGCGGCTGAGCTGCAGGGCGTCGAGGAAGGACATCTTCCCGAACCACTCGCTGTTGCGGCGGACTTCGGTCTTCCCCGGGTCGAGGATGCGGAAGGCCTGGTCGAGGTACGTGCGGGCGTTCTCCTCGATCTCGGCCTCGCTGAGCACGGGCCGGGTCTCGGACTTGCCGGTGGGGTCGCCGATGCGCGTGGTGTAGTCGCCGATGATCAGGACGGCCTGATGGCCCATGTCCTGGAACTCGCGCAGCTTCCGGAAGACGACCATGTGCCCGAAGGTCAGGTCGGGACGGGTTGGGTCGACGCCCAGCTTCACGCGCAGGCGGCGTCCCTCCTTGAGGCGCCTGAGCACGCCCTCGCCGCCGATGAACTTCTCGGCGCGGGCGCGCATGCGCTGCAGCTGCTCTTCAGGGGACATGGCCCAATGTTCCCCAACCCGCCCCCGGGGAGAAGTCCAAATTGGCTCGGCCGGAGGCGGCCCCCGGCCGGCCGTTATGTCAGCCGGTCAACTCGCCCGGACCCTTGCCCTTCGCGGGGTTCCGGCTCCTAATGGAGGTATGGATTTTGTCCGGGAGCTCACCGAATACGTCAGGCACGCCAGTGTCTCGACCGATGCCGCCTTCCGTGCGGGGATGGAGGGCGCCCGGGAACACTGCTGTGGGCTGCTTCGCCAGGCGGGGCTCGAGGTCGAAGTAGTCCCCACGCCGCTGCACCCGGTCGTGATTGGCCGTCGCCGCGGGCCGGCCGAATGGCCCCACGTCGTGCTCTACGGCCACTACGACGTCCAGCCCGCGGATCCGCTGGACCTCTGGACCACGCCCGCCTTTGAGCCCGTCGTGCGCGACGGTCGCATCTGGGGCCGGGGCACCGCCGACAATAAGGGTCCGCACCTCGTCGCCGTAGCCGCGCTGGCCGAGCTGCTCCGCCGGCGACCCGACCTCCCGCTGCGCATCACGTTCCTCATCGAGGGCGAGGAGGAGATCGGCTCGCCGAGCTTCCCGGAGTTCCTCCACGCAAGGAAGGCCGAGCTGGCCGAGGCCGACTGCGTCATCCTCTCCGACACCGCCAGCCCGAGCCCCGACCAGATCGTCATCACGACCGGTCTCCGCGGACTGGTGGGAATGGAGATCGGCCTGGTCGGCCCCAAGTCCGACCTGCACTCGGGACTCTTCGGCGGTGCGGTCTACAACCCCATCCAGGCGCTGACAGAACTCTGCGCGTCCCTCCACGACGCCGACAACGCCGTGGCGGTGGAGGGTTTCTACGAAGGGGTCGAGGCCCCCGCCCGCTGGGAACGCGACGAGCTGCGCCGCTACCCGCTCTCGGAGGACGACTTCCGCCGCTCGCTGGGCGTGGACGAGCTGCACCCCGGCCCCGGCATGGACGGACTCGAGGCCGTGCGCTTTGGGCCGACGCTCGAGTTCAACGGCATCGGTGGCGGCTACCAGGGCGCCGGCACCAAGACCGTCATCCCTTCGCGCGTCTTCGCCAAACTCACCTGCCGCCTCGTGCCGGGGCAGGACCCCGTCGACATCTTCCGCCGCGTCTCCGAGGCCGTGCGCGCCCGCGCTCCCAAGGGCGTGCGTGTCGAGATACGCGAGATGCAGGGCAACCCCGCCTACTTCGTCTGCCCGCCCGACCGGCCCAACACGCCCGCGGACCAGAACCCCGTGCTCGCCCGCGCGTTCCGCGAGGCCGACCGCGCGGTCGCCGAGGCCTTCGGCCGGCCGCCGCTCTACCTCCGCGAAGGCGGCAGCGTGCCCATCATCGGTGACATCCGCCGTGAGACCGGGCTCGATTCGGTGATGATTGGTCTCTTCACGCCGGAGTCCCGCCTCCACGCCCCGGACGAAAATTTCGAGCTCAAGATGGCCGAACGTGCCATCAAGGCCTACGGACTCCTCCTCGAGCGTCTGGCCGGAACGCCCCGCCGTTGACCGAAAAAGTCCGTTTTAAGGCGTTTTGGCCGTTGGCACGGAGGTTTTCGCCTTCCGCCGCTGCCTCCAAACCGCCAACCTCCTGACCTCCCAGTCATGGCCGTCTTCCGCAAGCGCACCCACACCCCGACTCCCAAGAAGAAGGACATCCCCGCCGGGCTCTGGGTGAAGTGCCCGTCGACCGGCGAGATGGTCTACACCAAGGACCTCGAGGCCAACTGGAACGTCTTCCCGGTCTCCGGCTACCATGAGCGCCTGCCCGCCCGCCGCCGCATCGAGCTCCTCATCGACGAGGGTACCTGGAAGGAGACCGACGCCCGCCTCGTCTCCCGCGACCCCCTGAAGTTCACCGCCGGCGGATCCTATCCCGAGCGCGTCGCCCAGCACCAGAAGAAGTCCGGCCTGCGCGATTCCGTCATCTGCGGCCACGGCCGGATGGACGGCCTGCCGGTCAGCCTCGCCGTCATGGACTTCGCCTTCATGGGCGCGTCGATGGGCTCGGTCGCCGGCGAGAAGGTCACCCGCGCCATCGAGCGCGCGCTCAAGATGAAGTGCCCCTGCGTCGTCGTCTGCGCCTCGGGCGGAGCCCGCATGCAGGAGGGCATCCTCTCCCTCATGCAGATGGCCAAGACGTCCGCCGCGCTCGCGCGCCTGCGCGAGGCCGGCCTGCCCTACGTCGCCGTGCTCACCAATCCCACCATGGCGGGCGTGATGGCCAGCTACGCCACGCTCGGCGACGTCATCGTGGCCGAGCCCGGCGCGCTCATCGGCTTCGCCGGCGCGCGCGTCATCAAGGAGACGACCAACCAGGACCTGCCCGACAGCTTCCAGACCTCGGAGTTCCTGCTCAAGCGCGGCCTCATCGACATGATCGTCGAGCGCAAGGAGATGAAGGCCAGGCTCTCCAGTCTGCTCCGCGCCTTTACCCACGCCCGCCGCCGGCCGACCCGCGCCCACGCGGCCTGATCCAGCGCCGATGGACGCGGACGCAACGATCCGCTGGCTGACCGGACTGCGCAACCTGGGCTCGCGGCTCGGGGTCGAACGCATGCGCGCGCTCTCCGACCGGCTCGGCCGGCCCGAGCTCGCCGCCCCCTGCTTCCACGTCGCGGGCACCAACGGCAAGGGCTCCACGTGCGCGATGATCGAGGCGGTGCAACGCGCGCACGGCCGTCTGACGGGGCTCTACACGAGTCCGCACCTGGTCTCGGTCGGCGAACGCATCCGGGTCGGGCGGCAGGCGGTCACCGAGGCGCGCGTGGCCGAGCTCGCCGAGGCGCTCCGGCCGCATCACGACGCGCTCGCGGCGCAGGACGCGGACCTCGCGCCGACGTTCTTCGAGCTGATCACCGCCGCGGCGCTGCTCGAGTTCCGCGAGCGACGCACCGAGGTCAACATCCTGGAGACCGGGCTCGGCGGCCGTCTCGACGCGACCAATGTCTGCGTGCCGGAGGTTACCGTCATCACGTCCATCGGGCTCGACCACCAGGAATTCCTAGGCCCGACGTACGCGGACATCGCCCGGGAGAAGGCCGGCATCATCAAGCCCGGCGCGCCCTGCGTCATGGCCGACCTGCCGCCCGAGGCCGAGGCGGCAGTGCAGGCCCGCGCCGCGGAAGTCGGCGCGCCGTTGCACCTCGTCCGTGAACGTTTCCGTGACGGCCTGCCGGAGTGCGGCATGGCTGGCGACCATCAGCGGCGCAACGCCGGCGCGGCCCTGCTCGCGTGCGAGCTTGCTGCCCGACTGCCCGTGAGGGACGACGTCGCGCGCGAGGCGCTGCGCTCGGTGACCTGGGAGGGACGCTGGCAACGGCTGCCCCTTGGTGACAGCCGCGTCCTCGTCGTCGACGGCGCTCACAATGAGGAGGGCGCCCGCGCGGCCGAGGCGCTCCTCGCCGGGCTTGGTTCCCCGACGGTCATCTTGGGCGCGCTCGGCGCGGCGCGCGCCCGTCCGCTGGTCGAGGCGGCCGCCCGCCACGCCGGCCGGCTCATCTTCGTGCGTGCTGACGATGAGCGCGCGTGTGACCCCGCCGAGCTTCTCGCTCTGGTGCCCGCGGCCTTCCGCGGCGAGGCGTCGGTCGCGCGCACGGCCGACCTCTTCCCCGCGTCGGGACGTTGCGCCGCGCCGGGCGAGGCCGTCGTCGTGCTCGGGTCGCTCTACCTAGTGGGCGAGGTCATCGCCCGCCATTCCGGCCGCCGCCGCGACGCGCTGCAGGACCGGCTCAACGCGCCGCGATGAGCGACTGGAAGTTCGTCCCGCCCGGATCGGATCCGCCCAAGGTCGACCCCGCCGACCTGCCCGGCTGGCTGCTCGCGGAGGACGACGACTACCTCGTTTTCGACAAGCCGGGCTGGCTCGTCTGCCATCCGTCCAAGGACGGCCCGTGGTCCTCGCTGGTCGGTGCGGTCAAGGCGTGGCGCGGCATGGAGGTCTCCCACCTCGTCAGCCGCCTCGACCGGGAGACGAGCGGTATCATCCTCATCGCGAAGCACTACGCCGCGGCCTCGGCCGCGCAGACCGCCATCGAGCGACGGCTGGTCCTCAAGACCTACCATGCGATCCTGCGGGGCGAGCTGAAGGAGCCCGTGACGGTCGACCAGCCGCTCGGGCCCGACGAGACTAGCGAGGTCGTGGTGAAGACTGCCGTCCGTCCCGGCCCGGGCTCCCTGCCGGCCGCGACGTTCTTCGAGCCGCTGCTCACCGGCGGCGGATACACCCTTGCGCGCGTCCAGCCGCACACCGGACGCAAGCATCAGATCCGCGCCCATGCGCTGTGGCTCGGCCATCCGGTGGCCGGCGACAAGACGTACGGCGGCGACGACACGCTGTTCCTCGAGTTCATCACGCACGGATGGACCCCGCGGTTGGCCGCGAAGCTCGAGTTCGGCCGCCAGGCCCTGCACGCCAGCCGCCTCGACTTCCGCTCACCCGCTTTCACGCGCACGTTCTCTGCCCCCCTCGCCGCCGACATGCGCGCTTTCGTGCTGCATCGCATGGGCGTCGCGCCGTCCGTGCTCGAGGCCGCCCTCGCCGAGTGACTTAGCCGTGGGCGAGAGCGGCCGCGTCGACGAGGCGCGCGCCGGCCCGACGCAGCGTCCGCGCGCAGGCGGAGAGCGTCGCGCCCGTGGTGAGCACATCGTCAATCACGACATGACGCGCACCAGGGTCTGGCCGGCCGGCGGCGAGGAACGCATCGGCGACGTTGCGCCGGCGCTCCTTGCGGCCGAGCCGCGTTTGCGTGGGCGTGTCTTCGGTCCGTCTCAACAGCCGCCGCAACGCGCAGCCCGGCGCGCGTCGCGCCAGGGCCGCGGCTACCTCGAGCGCCTGGTCGTAGCCGCGTTCGGCCGCCCGTGCGGCATACAGCGGCACTGGCACTAGCGTCGAGCCGGCGAGATGCCGTCGGAAGGCCTCGTCCTCGAGCGCGGCGGCCGCGAGGTCCTCCGCGAGCCAGGGGGCGCCGGAATACTTCATCCGATGGATGAGCCGGCGTGCCGCTCCGCACGCCCGGAAGGCGCAGACGGCGCGTCCGAAGGCGGGCCGCAGGCCGCGGCAGTGGGGGCACTCCATCTCCCCTTCGAGCAGTCCTTCGTAGGGATGTCCGCAGCGCAGGCAGCGCGGGTCATGGATGCGCATCAGGCGCATGGCCCCCTGCGGCGAGAGATGGGCTCGGATCCCTTCGTCCAGCGGCTCGCCCGTGACCGCGCAATCCCGCGGTAGCAGCAGGTCGAGCAGTCCGCGGTCGAGGATCTCAGGCAGCCCCACGGGCCTCCTTCCGGAGCCAGCGCCGCTTGCGCGTGCCGCCCCAGGCGAAGCCGCCCGGCCCGTCGGCGGCCACCACGCGGTGGCAGGGGATCAGGCCCGCGAGCGGATTTGCCGCCAGCGCCCCGCCGATCGCGCGTGCGGAACCGCAGCCCACTTTTCGGGCGAGCGAGCCATAGGTGTCCGTCCGTCCCCCGGGGATGTCCAAGCAGGCCCGCCACACCTTTACGCGGAAGGGCGAGCCCGCGGCCACCGCCGCCTTCGTCCGCGGTGCCCGGCCCGCGATCGGCCGCACGCCGAGCCGCCTGAGCAGCGCGAGGAGCGAAGGACGGCCGGGGGCTCGCGCCACCAGCCGACCGTCCGGCGTCACCGCCTCCGCAAAGCCGTCGCGGAGCGCCGTCCGCGCCTCGAGGCCCCGGAGGTAGCCGGCGGGAACGAACCGGACGCGCATGCGTTCAGAATGCGTTTGCCCGTCCAGCCGTTCAATCCAAGGTTCACCCCATACGTCCCTCGATGGCCTTCGACTTTGATACCTGTCCCGAGCGGGCGGGCACTGACAGCACCAAGTGGCGGAAGTACGCCGGACGCGACGTTATCCCCTGCTGGATTGCGGACATGGACTTCATGTCGCCGCCGGCGGTCGTCGAGGCCGTGCGTGAGCGCGCCGCCCACGGCGTCTTCGGCTACCCCGCGCAACGTGACGCCGTTTTTGCGTCGGTCGTCAACCACCTGCGCCGCCGGCACGGGTGGGAGGTCCGCCCCGAGTGGATCATCTTCATGTGCTCGCTTGTGCCGGGCATCCACGCGGCCATCCGGTGCGCCAGCGCCCACGGCGAATCCGTGGTCACCACCGTGCCTGTCTACCCGCCGTTCATGACGGCGCCCGTGCTCTCCGAGCGTAACCCGATCAAGCTCGAGATGGTCTTCGAAGCCGGCCGTTGGACGTTCGACTGGGAGCGTCTCGAGGCGGCCTGCGCGCAACCGCACGCCAAGGTCCTGCTGCTCTGCAACCCCTACAACCCGCTCGCCCGCGTCTTCGACCGCGACGAGCTGCGCCAGCTCGGCGACCTCGTGCGCCGCCACGACCTGACCGTCTGCTCCGACGAGATCCACAGCGACCTCGTGCTCGACCCGGCCGCCAAGCACACCGTCTTCGCGGCCATGGACGAGGACCTCGCCGCGCGCACGGTCACGCTGATGGCCGCGAGCAAGACCTTCAACGTCGCCGGACTCACCTGCGGCTTCGCGGTCATCTCCGATCCGGCGCTGCGCACGCGCTTCCGGCGCGTCCTGCAGGGGCTCTCGCTGGACCAGAACATGTTCGGCCTCGCCGCCACCCAGGCCGCCTTCGACCACGGCGAGCCCTGGCGCCAGGCCTGCGTCGAATACCTCCGCGGCAACCTCGACCTCATCGAGCGCGAGCTCCGCGGCATGCCCGGCGTCGTCCTCCGACAGCGCCCGCAGGCCAGCTTCCTCGCCTGGTTCGACGTCACCGCGCTCGGCTTCGACGACCCGCACGTCGAGTTCGAGAAGGGCGGCGTCGGCCTGAGCAACGGGGCCGACTTCGGCGGTCTGGGGCACGTGCGACTCAACTTCGGCTGCCCGCGGCCGCGCCTGCAGGAGATCCTGCGCCGCATGAAGGCGGTCGTCGCCCGCGCCCCCGGCCGCCGCGCCTGAGCTCAGCGTCCGCGTCCCGCGAGGGCGAAGGTCGCCACCAGGCAGGCGAGCGCCGCGTTCTCCGCGCGCAGCACCGTCGGACCGAGCGAGCAGGGCCGGAAGCCCGCGGCGCGAGCCGCCGCCAGCTCTTCGGGCGCCAGATCGCCTTCCGGACCGATCAGCCAGACGACCTTCGTCGCGGCGGAGAAGTCGAGCCGTCCGACCGGCTCGGCGTCGGCCTCGAGCGAGCCCGTCAGACGCAGTTCATCCCCGGCCGCGGGGCCGAGCGAGGCCAGCCAGCGTCCGAATTCCAAGGGCTCGGCGATGTCGGCGAGCCACGGATGCCCTGACTGCTTGCACGCCTCGGCCGCCTGCGTCGCCCAGCGCGTGCGGCGGGCGGCCGCGCGTTCCGGGTCGAGCCGCACCTCGCAGCGCGCCGTCATGAGCGGCACGACCGCCGATGCGCCCGCCTCGCAGGCCGTGCGCATCAGGTCGTCCATCACGCCCCCCTTGGGCATGCCCTGGGCGAGCGTGATCGCGGGGCTCGGGCGCGGGACGCGGCGGACCGAGACCAGCTCCACCGAGGCGCCGCCCGCGTCGGCTTCCGCGAGCACGCCTTCCGCCACCAGCCCGCGCCCGTCGAGCAGCGTGACCGCGTCGCCGCGTCGCGCGCGCAGGCTGCGCACGAGATGCGCGGACTCCTCGGGTCCCAGCGTGACCGTGCGCGCGCCTTCGGCGGGCGTCGCGGAGAGCCAGACGCGCGGGGCGCTCACGCCGTGACCGCCTCCGGGCGGTCGTAGGAAGGGTCCCAGTCCTTCCACACCGGCTCGTAGCCCGCGGCCCGGAGCATGGCCGCGATCTCCTCCGGCGCGCGGTCGTCCTCGATCTCGAACTGCTCGAGCGAGGCCTCGCGGCCCTCCACGTAACCGCCCGGGTTCGTGCGCG
>Ga0194128_10000186_pt1 | contig 114828 bp, 87 predicted proteins | sample TA2KigCa65mmetaG_FD_148650 | JGI IMG/M metagenome (GOLD analysis project Ga0194128, IMG submission 148650) | Freshwater microbial communities from Lake Tanganyika, Tanzania - TA2015037 Kigoma Deep Cast 65m | ecosystem: Environmental > Aquatic > Freshwater > Lake | place: Tanzania: Lake...
CGTGCGAAGTACCGAATCGGTCTATTATCACGTTGAGCAAGGCCAGCAACGCGACCTGCAAATGGTGTTCAAGGTTTGCATTCCAGCATCGAGTCTGCGGCAACTCACCCGATCCTGAGCGGCATTCGCGCAAGGCACCGAAGGCAATCGCTGCCGCGGTTCCCGCCGCTCCGGCCTTCACTGGGTCGTTGTTCGACGCCCTATTGTTGCCCGATGTACGCGTTCACGTTGCGTTCGAGCAGATCGAGCGGGACGGCGCCGCTGCGCAGGACCACGTCATGAAATTCACGCAGATCGAATTTCGACCCCAGCGCCGATTCGGCGCGCGCCCGCAGCTCGCGGATCTTGATTTCTCCCATCTTGTAGCCGAGTGCCTGCCCGGGCCAGGCAATGTAACGGTCGACCTCCGCCACGATATTGTGACGGGATAACGCCGTATTTTCGGCCATGAATTCGATTGCCCGCTCGCGGGGCCAGTCGAGGTAGTGCATGCCGGTATCGACTACCAGTCTGCAGGCACGCCACATCTCGAAGCCCAGGCGCCCGAAGTCACTGTAGGGGTCCTGATAGAAATCAACCTCAAGTCCTAATCGCTCGGAATAGAGCGCCCAGCCTTCGACGTAGGCCGTGAAACTTGTAAAGCGACGAAAATTCGGCAGGTCGGCGCGTTCCTGCTGAAGTGCGATCTGCAAGTGATGTCCAGGCACTGCTTCGTGCAGCGACAACGCTTCCATCTCATACAGCGGGCGACTCTTGAGGTTGTACGTATTGAGAAAATAGAACCCGGCTCGGGAACCGTCTCCGGCCGGCGGCGAGTAATAAGCGCTGGTCGTTCGCGGCGCGATGTAGGCCGGAATCTCGCGAATTCCATACGGGGTCCGCGGCAGGGTCTTGAACAATCGAGGCAATTCGCCATCCATTCGCTTCAGGATCAGCGCCACCGCCTGCTTCAACTCGTCGGGCGACCTGGCGTAGAACTTCGGGTCGTTGCGCAGAAATTCCAGGAACTGCGCGAAGTCACCCTGGAAGTTCACTTTTTTCACGATCGCTTCCATTTCAGCTCGAATGCGCGCCACTTCCTTGAGGCCGGTGGCGTGCACTTCCTCCGGCGTCACGTCCAGCGTTGTGAACAACCGCGTGCGATGCTGATAGAATGGGCGTCCCTCGGGCAGTGCCGACGCGCCGATCGAGGGGCGAGCGGACGGAACATATTCGCGTTCCATGAACTCCAGGAACTTCCGGTAGGCGGGTACGACACAGCTCGTAATCGCTTCCCGACCTTCGCGTGCCAGTCGTTGTCGCTGGGCCGCGTCGACGGCGGCGGGAAATCGCGTGAAGGGGGCAAAGAACAGGCTGCTTGTCGGATCGTCGACAAGGTGCGTTGCGATCGGATCGCGGTAAGCTTCCAGCACAATTCCCGGCAATAACGCCTTTTGGCGAATCCCTTCCCGCATCAATTCCACATGATCGTCCACGTAGGCTGGGAAGGCGCGGAGTCGAGCCAGGTAGTTGTTGTAATCGTCGACCGTATTTAGCGGCACTTCCTTGGGCAGGTCGGGGAATGAAATGTGGAAACCCTCCCGATTCGTGATCGGAGTCAGGTAGGCCTGAAAGCGGGCTTCGCCCAGTTCGTCGTTCAATTTGCGATCGGCGACGTCGTAGTTGGTCTGTTCGTCGCGCGGCAATTGGGAGCGGTCGATCGCGCGGAGCGTTTTCAGCAATTCGGCCCGTTGGGCGGCACGGCGTCGCTGATCCTGCAACGACTCGCGCGGCAACCGGTCGTTGTAGCGGTGGTCGCCGGCTTTGGTGGCGAACAGCGGATCTTCGCGCAGGTCGAACTCCCAGGCATCCCGCAGGAAGCGCGCAAAATCCTCGGCCGGAGTTGCGGCTCGCGCTTCGGCCAAAACGCCGCTGCATACCAACGCCAAGGCGGCGAGACCCGCCCCAGTGCAGCGTCGTTTTGCGACGGTTTCGACCGCTTTCGCGCGGGGCGAATTCGCCTTGCAAACGGACCGGTGTTCTTGACGACGAGCAAACAAGCGGGTAAGGATGGCACTCATCAGGTGATCCCGAATTCGGTTCCGCTACGGTTGTTGATCCGGCCGGGCGCGGCCCGGAATACCGGGCTTTGGCCCGGCCCACGGCATCCCCAAGTTACCGTTTACCCTCGGAACTGCACAACCATGCCTGATCAATTCCCGCGCTCGAACTGGCTGCTGGCACGATGGAACTGGCTGTTGACAACTCGCGCGACATTGTTGCTCTGTGCCTTCCACCTGGCCCCCCACCAGGCAGATTGTCCGGCCGCCGATCCGCCGCCGATCGTCGTCGGCGAACGGGCGATGGAGATCCATCGAGGCAGCTTCGTATTCGACGGCCACAACGACCTGCCCTGGGCCCTGCGCTCGGAAGCCGATTCCTCGTTCGATCGCGTTGACATTGCCCAGCCCCAACCCAATTTCAACACCGATATCCCGCGGCTGCGGCAGGCCAATGTGGGCGCTCAATTCTGGAGCGTCTTCGTTCCGATGGAGACGGCCACGGAACGCAAAGCGTTCCTGACCACTCTGGAACAGATTGAACTGGTGGAAAAGATGGCCATGCGGTACCCCGACGTGTTCGAGATGGCCTATGAAGTGTCCGACGTGGAGCGTATTCGCGGAGCCGGAAAAATTGCCTCACTGATCGGCGTCGAGGGCGGTCACTCGATCGAAGACTCGATCGAGAACCTTCGGCAGCTCTATCGCCGCGGGGCTCGTTATATGACCTTGAGCCACTCCGATACGCTCGGCTGGGTCGATGCCGCCACGGACGAAGCGCGGCATGGCGGACTCACTCCGTTCGGTGAGGAAGTTGTCAAGGAGATGAATCGACTGGGAATGATGGTCGACCTGTCCCACGTTTCCGCGGAGACCATGCGGGCCGCGTTGCGCATCAGCCAGGCGCCGATCATCTTCTCGCATTCCTCCGCGCGGGCAATCGCCGACCACCCGCGGAACGTTCCCGACGACGTTCTGCGACTCACGCGAAAAAATGGTGGGGTCGTGATGGTCAATTTCTTTTCTGGTTTTGTGGTCCCTGAATCGGCAGCGCGCCGCAAAGACACGTTCCAGGTCATTCGCGACCTGCGGAACCGATACCCCGATCCGAACGAATTTCGCAAGGCGAGGAAGGAATGGGAGACGGCCAACCCGATCGAGGCCGGGACGGTTCACGACGTCATCGCGCATATCGACCACATCGCCAAAACGGCCGGCATCGATCATGTAGGCCTCGGCTCCGACTACGACGGCGTCACGCTCTTGCCAAGGCAACTGGAGGATGTCACTGGCTTCCTGTTCATCACGCAGGGCCTGCTCGACAAAGGCTACACTGCTCCGCAGATCCACAAAATCATGAGCGGCAACATCATGCGCGTCATGGCCCGGGTCGAACAGGTCGCCGCACGACTGCGTTGATGGCCTCGCCGCCCCCCACGTTCGTCGCCATCGCCCGGACGACGACGGTTGATTTCCGCGCCGCTGCCTTCCTCCGACAAACCTGGACCGACCGAAATGACCCGCTCGCACACCGACTACAACACGATTGAAGATCTCGCTCCCGCAGCGCCGTCGCGGATTCCCAGTGTCTGGCTGAGGTCATCCACCTGGAATCCGATCATTTATCGCAAGCGGATCGAGAGAGTGGACAACGGCATTGAACCTGGTTCGCTGGTGCGCGTCCGCGATGCGGCTTCCGCAACGATCGGATTCGGCTTTTACAATCCCAAAGCCGAAGTGACCGTTCGTATGCTGAGTTTTGGCGCCGATCCCCCCGACGCCGGCTGGTGGCGCGAGCGGCTAGCGTCGGCCGTGGCCCTGCGTCGCGACCAGCTGCGGTTGGACGACGTCACCTCGGCCTATCGCGTGATCCATGCCGAGGGCGACTACTTGTCGGGCCTGGTCGTCGATCGCTATGCGGATGTGCTTTCCGCGGAGGCCTATTCGCTGGCGATGCACCGCCGGGCGGTTCCGATCCTGGAACAAATTGGGGAATTGCTTGGCACGCGACATTGGATCCTGCGCGGTTCTCCGCACCTGCTCGCGCAGGAAGGCTTCGATGCGGAACCGACGGCATCGCCGGACTGCCCGCCTCAAACGCTGATGGAGGAGGCCGGGACCAAGTACCGTGTTCGCTTTCGGGGCGGGCACAAGACCGGGTTCTTCTGCGACCAGCGCGACAATCGGGCACGGTTGGCCGACCTGTGTCGCGGCCGAACGGTGCTCGACCTTTGCTGCTATTCAGGAGGTTTCGCCGTCCATGCCAAACGCCTGGGCGCTGCTGAAGTAACCGCGGTCGATATCGACGAGGAACCGCTGCGGCTGGCCAAGGAAAACGCCAATCTGAATCAAGTGCGCGTGCAATTCGCGCAGTCGGACGCCTTCGCCTACATGCGCGACATGCTGCGAAACGGCCGCAGTTACGACGTGATCGTGCTCGATCCTCCCAAGCTGATCCACGGACGCCTGGAATTGGAAGAGGGCACGCGAAAGCACTTCGATCTGAACAGGCTCGCCATGCAGCTCGTGCGTCCCGGCGGATTGCTGCTTACTTGCAGCTGCTCCGGATTATTGACTTGGAGCGAGTTCCAGAAGCTGCTGGTGTCGGCTTCCTTGCAGTCCGGAAGTCCGTACACCCTCCCCGACGGTCGCGTGCGCCATGCATCGCGGCCCCTGCAGTTTCTCGGAACATCCGGCGCCGCCGCCGACCATCCCACCGCCGCGAATTGCCCGGAGTCCGAATACCTTCGCGCCTACTGGCTGCGCCTGGGGTAATAGAGAATTCACGATGTTCGCCAGATGTGCCACTGGTGTTGTGTGCCACTCGTGTTGTGTGGCACACGATTGATGGCACCCAGAACGTGATCGAACCGACTACCGGGCCGGCTGAGAGCGACCGACGCAATATTTTTTCAAGCGATCCGGGTCCACTCGCACGCCCAAGCCCGGACCTTCCGGTACGCGCATATGACCCCGCTCGATCGCGATGCGTTCGGTCAAGATGTCGTCGTCCAAGCCGTAGTAGGTGCAATCGTTGGCCAACGGATAATTTGGACTGGATGCCACCACATGCATCATCGCCGCCGTCTTTAATCCGAAATCGTGCGCACAATGAAATACGCAACGGACTCCCGCGGCCGCCGACCAGTCTCCAATCAGTTTCACGGCCCAGATCCCGCCGCATTGGTAGGTATCGGGCAACAGGAAATCGGCCGCCTGCTTCGCCAGGATTTCCTGGACGCTCTGCAGCGTCGTCACCGATTCGTTCAGTCCCAGCGGCGTGGAAGTACGGCCACGAATTCGAGCCGAATCGTCGATCCGATCGAACATCATCGGCTGCTCAAGATACTCCAGTCCGTACCGTTCCATCTCTTTCGCGAGCTGTTCCGCCTGCTCCGGTGAATAGCCCATGTTCGGGTCCACCCGCAGGCGCAACCGGTCTCCCACCGCCTCACGGATCGCGCGCACCATGCCCAGATCTTCCTGCGGGTCGCGCCCACCCTTCATCTTCAGCGTCGTGAAGCCGGCGTCGGCGTACTGACGAGCGATTTCGGCGCATTGATCGAATGGCCGAATGCCCATGCAGCAGGCCAGTTCGATCCGCTCGCGAACCTTGCCGCCCAGCAACCGGTAGAGAGGCTGCCCGCAAAGTTGGCCGAGCAGGTCCCAGCAGGCCATTTCGACGGCACTGCACAGGTAGGGATCGACACTGACCGGATCGGCGTACAGTCCTTCAATGCAGGTGGCGTCCCGTCCCAGCAGCTTGGGGCGCAGCGATTCGGCCTCGCGACCCGTAAACGGCTTCTGGTCGTGAAAGGCCATCAACTGGGGCGCCTCCCCCCAACCGACCAGCCCCCGATCCACTTCCACGCGAAACAGGATCGCACCGGTCCGCGATGTCGCCACATACCGCGAAGCATACGGTGCGACAGGGTACTTTTGTGGAACATCGATAATGAAACTGTCCACAGCCACAATGCGCATAGGTAGCCTCGTTCTCGGTGGCACGCAATCAACTCGTACTTGAGCCGCTACTGTACGAAATGCCTCCGCATCAGGCAACCAATTGCTGCACGCCGTCTAGACGCGGGTCATCGCCAATGGTCCGATGGGGTCGAACGTGTCTTCGCCCCGAAGGGGCCGCAAAATGCCAGCCCAGGGGAGCAGCAGAAGCCGGAATTGCTTCACAGCCCGATCATTCTGGAACCTGCTCGAGTTCTTCCCACCGTTCAAAGACTGCGGACAGGTCTGTTTCCAGCCCTTTCAGCCGAGCCTGCTCGGAGGCAATTTTTTCGCCCGGTTGCTGGTAGAATTCGGGCGAAGCCATCTCCGCGTGTAACGCAGCGATTTCCGCTTCGAGTCGTTCGATGGTCGCCGGAATCGCCGCATATTCCTGGCGTTCCTTGAACGTCCGCCGTCGCTTCCCGACACTGGTGCCGCTCGCGGGCGCAGACGACTTGTTGGCCGTTTTAGGCGCCGTCGAGGCCACCTGCTGCTTGACGCTTTCTTTGCCGTTGACGCCACCAGGTCGCTGCCGCAACCAATCGTCGTAGCCTCCGTCGTATTCCTTGGCGCCGTTCTCGTCCATTGCGATCGTGCTGGTGACCACATTATTCAGGAACTCGCGGTCGTGGCTGACCAAGAGCACCGTGCCGCTGAACTGCACCAGCAGCGATTCCAGCAACTCGACGGTTTCCGCATCGAGGTCGTTCGTCGGTTCATCCAGCACAATGACGTTGGCGGGCTTCGCGAACAGTTTGGCAAGCAGCACGCGGTTCCGTTCTCCGCCGGAAAGAAACTTGACTTGCGTGCGCGCCCGCTCGGCACTGAACAAAAAATCGCGCAGGTAGCCGATGATATGCCGCGAACGGCCGTCGATCGACAACGTATCGTAGCCCTCGCCGACATTCTCCTGGACCGAATGCTCTTCGCGGAGCGTCTGTCGGAGCTGATCGAAATAGGCGATTTGCAGGTTGGTGCCCAGCCTCACCGAGCCTTGTTGTGGCGGCAGCTCCCCGAGCAGGACCCGAAGCAAAGTGGTCTTGCCGACACCGTTGCGGCCGATGATGCCGACCTTGTCGCCACGCAGGATCGTCGTGGAGAAGTCGCGAACGATCGGGCAGTCGCCATAGCCAAACGAAACGCGGTCGATTTCGGCCACCAGCACGCCGCTTCGCGCCGCCTCTTGAATCGCCATTCGGACCTTGGAATCCGGTTCGCGGCGCTGGCTACGGATCCGCCGCATCTCCTCCAGCACTCGCACGCGACCTTCGTTGCGCGTGCGCCGGGCCTTAATCCCCGTTCGAATCCAGACCTCCTCTTCCGCCAACCGTTTGTCGAAGAGCGAGTTCTGTTTCTCTTCGGCCGCCAGCGCGGCCTCTTTGCGGGCCAGAAACGTGTCGTAGTCGCAAGACCAATCAAACAGCCGACCACGGTCGATTTCCAGGATGCGATTCGCCAGCTTGCGGAGAAACATCCGGTCGTGGGTCACGAACATCAAGGTCGCGTTCCAGCGCAGCAGGAATTCCTCCAGCCAGACAATCGCTTCGACATCCAGGTGGTTGGTCGGTTCATCCAGCAGCAACAGGTCGGGTGCGGACACCAGGGCTCGAGCAAGCAACACGCGGCGTTTCATGCCTGACGAGAGCAATTCAAATCGCGAGTCGGTATCAAGCTCCATCAGCGCGACCAGCTCCTCCTGTCGCCGCGTCCGCTTCCAGACGGGCTCCTGTTCCTCGGTCGTCACTGGCGCACCGCCGGCAACCACATCCGCGACTCGCCCCACAATTTCTTGCGGCACGTCCTGCGGCAGCAGGGAGACACGCGTGCCGGGCGCAAAATCGACTTCGCCATGATCGGGGGTGATTTCGCCCGACAGAATCCGCATTAAGGTCGTCTTGCCGGCCCCGTTTCGGCCCAGCAGGCCGATCCGCTGACCGGTCTCGATACGGCACGAAACACCGTCCAGAAGCGGCGGGCCTCGGAAGCGAACGGTCAATTTGTTCAAGGAAAGCAACGGCATCGCTTGAATATTATGACCTGAGTCCCACGATTCTCGTAGGGTAGGTCGAGCGACTCCGAGGCCCGTCAGGCCGCGCCAGGCCTCGGAGTACCTCGACCCACCCTGCAGCATTCGACTCGCCCTGCATTACTGGCGCGCGTCCCACGCTGGCAGCTCATCGAGCGGAAAGATCGGTCGCGGGATGCGTTTCCAGGAAAAGTCACGCAGATTGGACTGCGTCGTTCCTGGCGAGTCGACTCGAATCAACTGCTTTCGCCAGGGGGCGAAGAACTGGAAGTTGCTGGCCGTCTTCAGCACGACCATTTTTGCGTCGGCAATCTCCAGGCCGAGATGCGTGTAGAGTATCGGGTGATTGATCGCGAAGCTGCGATGGTCGAGCAGCACAATTCGAATCTGCCCGACCTGTAGTAACGCCGTGCGCCGCAGATCACAAATGCCTCGATCGTGCAAATCGACCGTGAGCCCATTGGAGATCGCCGCCACGCGCCCCGTAACTTGGACTGGCTGGTTGAAGACCGTGTCGAACTTGCCACCGAGCTCGATGGAAAGTTCCGCCCCCACGCCGGCAGAACTTGCGATCTGTAACGCCTGAGGATCAACCAGCGGGACCAGCGCCATGCAGGGAACATCCTGTTCCAGCATCGCGCGGAGGATGCAGGTACTGTCGCCCGGCGCACCACCGTACACGGAATCACCGGTATCGGAGAGAACGACCAATCCTTGTTCCGCGCACACCGCATTGTTCACAGCATCCGTCGGAGCGATCCGGTCGGACAACCAGAACTGATGGCGTAACTGCCATGCGGCGTTCGCCATTTCGGCGGCCAGAGACTGGGCCAATTCGAGGTCCTGCTCCGTATGCACGACCACGGACCAGCCTCCTTCGGCCACATCGAGCCATGGTTGCATTGGATAGGGCGAGACGTCAATCACGCCTTCGCGCCGCTCCATCGCGCGCGCCAGATCGAACCATTTCTTCATCGGTCCGTGGGACGTGAGGAACTGGTCCTGGGGCGTGATCATCGGAATCTTCCGCCACGCCACGGTCGGTTGACTTTCGCCGCGCAGCATTCGGAACAGCGCGCGAGCCGCCTTGCGGCCGGTCGCGGGTGGATCGTGCGGTTGGGTCTCATGCCCGATCAACAGGTCGGCAAGATCGACCATCTGTTGCGTGACGTTGGCATGGTGATCCAGCGGTACGACCACCGGCAGATTGTTCCCGACGACGTCGCGGACGGCCCGCAAAATGTGTCCTTCCACGTCATCGACTTTCTCGGACGCGGCCGCGCCATGCATCGCTAGGAAGAGCCCGTCGAGCGGCAGGGCGCCGCGAAGCCCCGCAACCAGTTGCTCCGTCAGATACTCGAGCGTGTCGGCGGTGATCGTTCCGCCAGCCGCTCCCCATGCTCGCACAATCGGAACCAGTTCTGTCGGCTGCCGCTGTTCGGCGGCTACTTCCAGCAACCCGCCGATTGGTCCCACGCCTTGCATCCGCTCCAGTAGCTCGGCGCCATGGTAGATCCCGTAGTTCTCGAAATCGGTCAAGTCGGCCGTCAACGGGCTGAACGAATCGGTTTCCTGGGCAATTTCGGCGACCGCGATGCGCATCAATGATCCTTCCGCAATGATCGCTCAGTTATCGAGCTTGAGTTGATCGGCCTTTCGCGCGAATTCCTCCGCTTCGGACTTTCGGTTCGTTGCCATCAGAATCGTGGCCAGGTTCATGCAGGCGCCGTGGAAGTGCTGACGATAGGTTGCTTCAACGGGAGAGGTCTCCACCAGCACTTCGAGTAGCGCGATCGCTCCGCGGTACAGTGCCAGAGCGTGACGATACTGGGGAACCTGAGGAAACTGCTCGACGAGCTTTTCCTGGGTTGCGAGCACCGAGTCAAGGCGATTGTGCCCGGCCGTCCCATTGCCCTCGGGATGTTCGATACTGGCCAGATTCGCCTGCGACGTGGCGAGATCCCGATGCAGTGACGCGTTGCCAGGATCGTCGGCGATCAGTCGCTCGAGTATCTCCAGCGACCGGGCACAGCTCTGAGCGGCTTCGTCCTGCTTTCCCAGCGCAACCAGTGCCATTCCCCCATTGTTGTGGTTCATCGCCTGCGATTGCAGGTAGAGCGGCCTCTTCCCGGGAAAGTCGTCCGCCAGCTCGCCGAATCGACGCGCCGCCACCCGGAATCCGTTGGCGGCTTCCTGATCGCATTGCAGTCGCATCTCGATGACTCCGACGCGATAGGCGGCCACCGCTACCCGACGCCTTGCTTCCTCGCCTCGCGACACAGTGATTCATCATCCATACTGGCATCGAACTCTCAGGCTCACGTAAACTTCAACGGTCCAAGACAACTTTGCCATCGGGCCCGACCGGAAATGCTTGCGGATGGTCCCGACGATCCCTACAACAGTGATCGCGTCGTTTTACGCTTTTTGCGGCACGTTCTTGCGGTCGAGTTGCTCCGCGGCTCGACCACGCGTCTCGAAGCGGCCCGACCGCTCTACGAGGATCTTACCAGATGTCCCCGAAGTCGTTCATACTCTGGCTGCTGACTTTTCTGCCGGCGGTTGACAACTTGCCGGAAACCGGCGTCGCCTGCGCCGGTGATTGGCCCGCCTGGAGAGGTCCCAACCGCAATGGTATTGTCGCCGAAAATTCGGGATGGGACGGAAAGCGATGGATCAACTCCAGCCCCGATTGGACTGCGCAGGTCGGAGAAGGCGCATCGTCTCCAATCGTTTACGGCCGCAAGGTTTATGCTTTGGGGTATCACGAGGGACAAAATTCCGTCTCGTGCCTGTCGACCGAAAATGGCGAACTGCTATGGAAACAGTCTTACATGACCCCGCGTTATGGACGGAACGCCACGGGCGACGAAGGGATCTATTCCGGGCCGTCGTCGACTCCTGAATTCGACCCCGACACGGACCTGCTTTACACCCTGAGCGCCGACGGCGATCTGCATGCCTGGAATTGCAACGCGCAGGGAAAACAAGTCTGGCAACGCAACCTCTACGACGACTATCAGATGCCGCAGCGGGCCAGGGTCGGGCGCAGCGGCCGCCGCGATTACGGATACACTTCAGCGCCGATCGTCTATCGAGAGTGGCTGCTTGTCGAAGTGGGAGGACCAACCGGAACCATCGTCGCTTTTGACAAAAGAACCGGCCAAGAAGCCTGGAAGTCGGAAGCCACCAGTGTCGCCGGTCACACCGGAGCAATGGCGTTCATCCAGGTGGAGAATGTCCCCTGCGTCGCCTGCATGACTTTTGACGGGTTGCTGGTCACAAGATTAGATGGGCCGCATGCAGGCAAGACCGTAGCCACGTATCCCTGGATCACCGATTTCGCGAACAATATCGCCGGACCGGCGGTGTACAACGAGCATGTACTCATCACGTCCGAGTACAACCATCGGTCGATGTGCAAGCTCAGGATCACGCTCCAGGGAGCCGTCAAGGTCTGGGAATCGCCGGTCTCTTCCAAAGCGTGCACTCCGGTGATTCACGACGGAAAAATTTATCTCGCCTGGCGCAACGTCCGGTCGATCGATTGGGAGTCGGGATCCGTCGACTGGGAAGGACCTCGGATCGGAGACGCCGGCTCCTGCATCGTGACTGGAGATCGGAAATTGATTGTCTGGGGCGAACAGGGAACGCTCTTACTCGCCGACGTCGCCGCAACGCAGCGCGATCGTTACGTCGAACTGGCGCGGCTCGAAAATCTCGCCGCGAACGACGTCTGGCCGCATCCCGCCATTGCTCGACAACAGCTCTTTTGCCGCGACCGCAACGGGACGTTGATCTGCTTTTCGCTCAAACATCCCCCATGACCGCCGTAGGACGGGTCGGGAGGCCCGTCCTACCAGCGCCGCCGTAGACGCGAGCTATCCGATCCGCAGTTCGGCCACCGGTTGGCCGGAGTACAACACGGGTACGGGGCGGCCGTTGTCGTGGTGTACCGTATCCGTTGCAATTCCGAGCTGCGTGTAAATCGTCGCCAAAACGTCGTTGATGTGGATCGGCCGATCTTGTGGAATTTCACCCAGCGCGTTGCTCGTCCCAAGGAATTGCCCGGATGTCAGACCGCCGCCGGCCAGCATGATCGAAAATACGTTGGACCAGTGATCGCGTCCTGCGGTGGCATTGATCTTGGGCGTGCGGCCGAATTCGGTGATCACGGCAACCAGCGTGGACTCCAGCCGCCCGCGTTCCTGCAAATCGTCCAGCAATGCCGCAATTGCTCGATCAAATTCGGGCAGACGAGTTTCCTTCAGCGTCTTGAAGTTGTTGGTATGCGTGTCCCATTCCTGGTTAATGGAAAAGTTGATCAACGTGAACGGCACACCGGCTTCCGACAGGCGCCGGCCGAGGATCGTCTCCTGGCCGACACGCGTGTTGCCATACCGCTCGCGAAGCTCGACGGGTTCCCGCGACAAATCAAATGCCTCGCGCGTCGTCTGGCTTGCGAGCATCTCCATCGCCTGACGCTGAAAGAGATCCATTCCGTCCATGGTGCCCGTCAAATCGAGCAGCCGCGGCAATTGGTCGAGCTCGCGTAACAAGCCGAGTCGATCATCGATGCGGCGCAGGTCGGTCTGCTTCGACACCGCCAGGTTGGGCGGCATCTGAAAAGGATTCTTCGCATCCGACGGCGGCATGCCCGATTCGAACGGATCGTAAGCCATCCCCAAAAAGTGAGCCGACGCGTATCGAACACGGTCTCCCAGCTGACCTTTGTCTGGGATACAAACGTACGGCGGCAGCCCCGATTTCCTTCCGCCCAACGTTTTGGCCACGATCGATCCCATCGCCGGCTTATCGTTGCGATTTTGAGTCGTCGTGTTCGCGCCTGGATAGTCGTAACCAGTCAATACCCAGTGAATTGCCGCCTCATGGCTGGGCGTTGCGTGGAAGACGCTGCGCAGCACGTTGTACCGGTGCGCCCGCGAGGCCAGCAGCGGCAAATGTTCGCAGATGGAAACGCCGGGCACGGTCGTGGCGACCGGTCGGAACTCGCCGCGAACTTCGGCCGGGGCGTTGGGCTTCAAATCCCACATATCGAGATGCGAGGCGCCGCCTTGTAACAGGATGACAATCGCCTGATCGGCCTGCGGTGATCGAGCTGACGGAGCGGCAGCCGAGCCCGTCCTTGGCAGAGCGAATGCGTGGAGCGCGACACTGCTGCTGCCGAGGAAAAGGCGGCGGTCTAGATTCGCCTTGGACATCGTTGCTCTCCCACGTGAAACCGAGCCGTCACTCGCGAGTGTATCAACGGCTCTGGATAAGTACAACGCGGACATGTAGGACGGGTCTCCGACCCGTCTAGAAGTGTGTTTAAGCTCCACTCAAGTATTACCCACATTTTTTCTTGACCCGTCTTTTCGCGCCGGACCGTAACACGGTCGTAGGTGGGCTGATATTACTTTTCAAATCGGTTGTCGAAAACGCGTTGCGCGCGATGCCCGCTGTTCCCAACCAACGGTCCTCCCTTCTCCACCGGTATGTCCGGGGGAGAAGGGCCGGGGTTGAGGGGGCCGGGAAAGACGTGGCGCAACGCTACCGGACTTTTCGCGACAACGCGATGCACGGGGCACTCCGCGATTCGCGCGCAAGGCTGTTGTCATCACGGTTCGTTCAAACTAACGGCATCTACCGACCCCGGTCGTAGGTCGGGTCTCCCTGGACCCGCCGATGCACCCCTTTTTTCTCGAGTGAAGAGTTAAGAGAAATGAGTAATGGAGAATGAAAAATGCAAAAAGAAAGAATCGCGGCTCGACCCATTTTGCATTTTTCATTCTCCATTACTCAGTAATCATTTTTACTGAACGCAGAATTACAAACGATCTGGAAGCTGCGGGAACTAATCCGAGCGTACCAAAATAGGCAATCGACGAGCCCAGAACCGGCGCGACATAGAAGAAGTGCAGCAGCGGAATTCGCAATTCAGTTTGGGGCATTGTGATTACGGGTCGACGTGTGCGCACATCCCGTACCCTGCGTTTTCGCCTTTCTTAGCCGTCGTTGTTACCGAGCTTGTGGATGCCGTCAGGCTGCGGCATCTGTTCGGTAATAATTTTCCAGCTCGCGCCCATTTCACGCATGGCGTGGAAATCGCTCGGAGCGTACGCGAATTCGAGATGCGGCGTGTCGCACTGTCTGGTCACCGCCTGCCGCGCCCGCATTGCCGCCTCCAGGGCGCCGGTCACTAACAACGTCCGCTCGACCGGATAGGGCGCGCGGCGCTGGACAAAGTGGTGCTGGATCGCGTGGGAGAGCGCCTTGAACAGGCAACGGTTCTGCCAAGGACCGGCGTTGAACGCGGTCGATCGAATCTCCGAATCACCCTTCAAGCGGCAGGCAAAATTCCAGCGCGTGCTGCTTTGGCCAACGCAAAGTACGGTCGCCTTGAGCCCGTCTTTGTAATGCACCAGCAGTGCGTGCGGCGCGCCCTCGGGTTCGCCGTCGACACGTAGTATGGTGTCGGGTTTGCGCCCGAGTTCGTCCGCCATCGCAGCGACCGCCAGCGCCATCGACCAGCGCCCATCTTTGGCGGCTTGCAGCAGTTCGTTGCCTGGGAGAAACTCGATGCGGGAAATGCCGGTCTCGCCACCTTTGCGCGATTCGACCATCGATTGCAGTAACTCAAGCCCGTGAAAGTCGTACGATTCGAGCGGACCGCCGTGGATCGACACGGCTTCCTCGATCTCCGATCCGGCGGGCAACTCCAGCGGCGGTCGACGTTCGGCGAGTGGTACGGAACTACCGGCCAGGAAAGGGATCTCCAGTTCGCGGGCCGTGTCGTACATTTCCTTCGCCCAGTCCCAGCGGTAGGAGAGATGTTTGTCGTTAAATACGGGCACGAATCGCCGGGATCGCTTCATCGTCGCGACGATCTCGTCGAAAAAACGCTTCCGCGGATATTCGACCTGACTCAGCTCGTTGCTCTGGTAGCTTCCGTGCTCGCCGATCGAAAGAACCGCGTCGACCGCGAGTTCTTTACCCCCAAGGCACAGCGCGGCGTCGATCGTCTTGAAAATCGGAATGTTGTACGATTGACTGACTCCAGGCGCCATGTCGCCGCCGGGTGACTGGTCGGAGTAAAACGAAACGACTTCGACTCCCGGATCGGTTCGCCGGCCGTTGAACAGGTACGGCTCAAGAAAGTTCTCCAGGATGACATGCGCATGCGACCGATAGGTCATGGACGTGAAAATGGCGGCGACTCTGGGGCGCTTTGTCGACCGGTTGGCTTGAACATCGTGCGTGACTAAACCCGCACCGGCGAGCACCCCTGCAGACGTCGCGAGAAAACGACGTCGCGACCATTCCGCGTCCGCTGGAGGGCCGATCAGCCACGTTCGGGTCGGGATTCTCTGAACCATCGAAAGCGATCCTCCGATCAAACCATGTTGACACATCGTACATTGAGTCCACTGGGCCAAGTTACTGCCATCATGACGGCAGTCCAAGCAGTGATCGCCGCAGCGATCCCGCTATTTTGGCCCCCCGTTGTTACGCCACCAACGAAGTTCGTTCGATCCCGCGACGCGCCTCGAGCCGTCGTCGGCAGTGGCGATGAGGTCGGGACGGCCGTCACCGTCGAGATCCGCCGCGACGATCTGGTTGGCGGCAAAGAAGTTTTCCCGGAGCGGATGCAGGGGCCAGGGTTGATCGGGATGACGAGGCCGTTCGAACCAGACGACTCGATCCCCCTTCGACCAGGCTGTCGCCGCGAGGTCCGGGTCACCATCCCCATCGAGGTCGGTCGCCACGGTTTCAAATGCGCAAGGAAGCGCCCCAATGACATGTCGGTGCCAGGCGGCGTCGGCGGGCGGCCCGAGGTTTTCGTACCACACGATTTCATGTCTGTGTTCCGGGACATGCTCCGGCCGCATTCCGAATGCCATGACAACGTCCAGGTCCCCGTCGCGGTCAAAGTCGACCGCATGGCCGTGGATCGCCCCGCGGGATCGGTCGTCGATGACGTGTCGCGGCCACGGCTGCTCACGCGGCCGGGCGGGATTCTCGAACCAGACAACGCCGCCACCATGTTCCTCGGGCTTTGCCGTTTCGCCGGCCGCGGAGAATGAAACACCGACCGACGCCGCCAGCAGGTCGATTCTGCCATCCCGATTGAAGTCACCCAGCCGGATCGTGCGGTTCTCGACCAGCGTTGTGTCGATCACGTGCCGCAGCCATTCGCGTTCCAAGCCGTCGTCTCCCAAGTTCTCGTACCAGGCGACCGTGTTGCTCACGTAGCCCGCCGAGGCCGCATCCAGATCACCGTCGCCATCAAAATCACAAAGCACCACGTCGTACGCGTGCGGGCAATTCAATGAAATAACATGGCGAGTCCACCGCGCGGTAATTGCTCGGCCGGGATGAGCAAACCAGAGCAACCGACCATTTCGGTTGTCCACGACGGCGACATCCGGAAGTTGGTCGCCGTTGATATCGCCGATCGCGTGCCGCTCGAACCAGCCATCCTCCCGGTCATGGATCACGTGCCTTTGAAAACTCCCCCGCCCATCATTCTCAAACCACAACAACGACGCCGCACTTGGATTCTTGCCCACAATATCGACGTTGGTGAGGTCCAAATCGCCGTCGCCGTCCAGGTCCGCGACGGCAATCCCAAATGTGTAGCCGTATTTACCGGCGATCAAGTGCTCGGTGAATCCCAGCTCGCCAACTTGCGACACCGCCTTGTCAGCAATGCCAGGGGGGCCACCTTGGTTAAGCACAGCGAACACGACATACAGGGCGAAGATCCAACCCAACCGTTCCGAAACGCGTTGCATCCGACTATTTGATCCCCAAGAGTTTGCGCAAAAGGTTCTCCCCGGCCAGCCGGCCTTGGCGGTAGTGCCGGCAATCCTGCGCATCGGTCCGATGCGCCGACCGCCTGCCAAGGCGGTGCTGTCCGACTAGATTTCGACGTGCGTCACGCCACGCACCTCATCAAAATGGCCAACCTTGAGGACGACACCGTTGGAGCCGGGCATTTCCGCAACGAAGGCTGGGTCGCAAAACACGACCGGCGGCGTCACGATGGTCAAGGCGAGCGACGGAGACACACGGTCGAGGTGCCTTGATTTGGTCCCGGGGCGGCGTAGGGTCGCAGGCATGCGATCTCTCCTTCAAGAATGATATGTAGCTCGAAACAAATTTCGAGCTACGCTGACGCCTCTGATCGTACCAGTTCAGAACAGCCGAAGGCAACCAAGTTTGGCGCAATCGGGCTGAATAGGCTGGCAGGGTGCATCGACTTATGTTGACCAACCGTCACGGAGGCGGTACGGTCCGCTCGCGAAACAGGTCATTCCACAATTTCGTGCCGCAGGCTTCCGACGAATTCGAACACCTCGGCCGCTTCGCGTGGTGCGAGTTGGAAATGGGCGAGCGTGGCGGAAACATGTGCCAGAAACCGCTGCCAATCGTCCTCGGAGATGCCCATCCCCTGGTGGGTTAACTTCATATTGCGGCCACGATAATAGAGCGGGCCGCCGGAGGCGGAGCAGAGGAAATCGACGAGCAACTGGCGCTCGCGTTCCATCCCATCGGTGCCGCGGTGACGCCAGAATCTCCCCAGCTGCTCATCTGCGATCAAGCGCGGCAACAGATTCGCCGCGACTGCCGAAATCGCATCATAACCGCCGAGACGAACATACAGACTGGGATTTGATTCCGTCATCATTGGGATTAACAACTCGTTATTGTCGCCTTGAAAATGAAATCGATACTAAATCTGCTGCCACCACAGGGAGGTCGCCTTTTCCTGGTCGCTCATTTCCGGTTCCACCGCCCGCTTTACGATCGCGGCAATGCTGCGAAAGTCGTTTTTCCCGTTGGAGAGCCAAGGATTGACGATCTCGGTTTCACCGATATTTTCCATGCGTACGGAGCGATTCGATTCCCACGTCTGTTCGAACGGCGTCCAGACGCCTTGCGGCGAGCGGCAATTACTGCCGTCCATCGTACCACGCTGCTCGACGCGATATTCCGCGCGTCCCGTCACAATCTCCTGAACGTGCCGCTTCGCGCCATCCGTGGGATGGCGATTCGGCTTCCATGGCAGTAATTCCTCGGCATCGATACCGGTGCCGAACAGTAAAGCGGTCAGCCACAGGATGGCGCGGACTGCGTTCATCGTCAGTCTCCTTGCCCTGGTCTCTGCATTACCTGGTCTCTGCAATTCCGGGCCACTGCAATTTGCGATCCCGAATTTCAACTTTCATTCTTGGGCGTACAATGCTGGTCCATGGAACTTCATTTCCGATCGGGCGGTCCATTGTAGAGGTTCGCGAAACTCAAGGGAAATCGCATGCCACTCGGCGACACGAAATCCAGCACCGTCGATCGGCGCCGCTTTGTCCAGGCGACTTTGATCCCCATTTCGGTGCCGATTACCGCGAGGCTGATCCATTCGACAGCCTTGGGTGCGGAATCGAGTCAGGGTGCTGCCCCGGTCGAGAACCCTCCCAGTATCACCGATACCAATGTGCATTTGTTCGACTGGCCGTTCCGGAAACTGAAGCATGCGCAGACATCGTCGCTGATCGCCAGGCTGCAGAAACATCGTATCGAGAAAGCCTGGGCGGGGAGCTTCGATGCCGTCCTGAACAAACAGTTGGATCGCTCGAATCAACGACTAAGCGAAGAATGTGCGAAACATGGACATGGCATGCTGGTTCCCTTCGGCAGCGTCAATCCCGCCTGGCCGGACTGGGAAGAAGACCTGAGACGATGTCACGAAAAATACAAAATGCCTGGTGTGAGACTCTATCCGGCCTACCATGGCTATGCCCTGGATCATCCCGAACTCGCTAACCTGCTTGTGGTCGCTACCCAGCGCAAAATGATCGTGCAGATCGCGCTGCGGATGGAAGACGAGCGCGTGCATCATGTGGCGCTGAATATTCCGCCGATCAATCTGGCGCCCCTGTCGAGCCGCTTGAAGGCGATACCTCAGGCCCGGGTTCAACTGATCAATTCCGCCGGACCGCTGATCGGCGACAGTCTTGGTGAACTCGTTCGGGATACCAACGTTGCGTTCGATATCGCCGCGACCGAGGGTAATGGCGGAGTTGGTCGCCTGATCGCTGGCTCTAATCCCAGTTATCGGGGCGCGATTCCCTCCCAGCGCCTGCTCTTCGGTTCGCACGCACCGTTTTTTCCATGCCAGAGCGCAGTGATGAAGCTGTTCGAGTCGCCGCTGAGTCTCGAACAGCTCAAGCAGATCATGTACGGCAACGCCAGACAGTTTCTTGGATCAAACCAATGAGCGCACCGGACCCGGTTGAATTCGCACTTTCCCCGGCTTTGTATGGACTACCCACGCGCGACGAGCTGATCAAGCTGCGCATCTGGGATATGCACTACCACGGATTCTTCAACGCCGGGATCCGCCAGCACGAGGAGAATCTGTTTTACGTCCAACGCATCGGTATTGAGCGAATGCTCTCGCTCGACATCGCGGGGTCCGCCAGCGATCCGTTGGGTGTCGAAATGAAGGCCGAGGACAAACAACAGATTCGCCAGTACCTGGAACAACACTCGGATACCGTTTCCGGACTGATCCCGATCGACCCTTCGCAGCCGATTGAAAGCTGCCAGAAAATCGAAGACTGGATTCGCCGTGGACCCTGTGTCGGCATCAAGTATTACGGCGGCAATCCCGGCGGCGTGGTTTGCAGTCATCCCGATAACGACGTCATCATCCGGCTGGCCGCGGAATTGAATGCCGTAATCTACATTCACACCTGGTCCAAGATCGGTGGTCAGCCTCGCCGGTCCGGGGGCGACAACCTGCGCGGTGAATCCACACCGATGGACGTGGCGCAACTGGCCGAGCGATTCCCCAAAGTCACTTTGATATGTGGTCACTCCGGAGGAGACTGGGAACTCGGCGTCCGTGCGGTGCGCCGGCACGAGAACGTGTTCATCGAGTTCAGCGGTTCGGATCCGCATTCAGGACAAGTGGATTTTACCGTGAACGAAATAGGAGCGAGTCGGTTAGTCTGGGGCGGGCATGGTCCATCACGATCGTATTCCACCGAGCTGTCGAAGGTTCTGGACGCCGATTTGAGCGATGCCGAACGACTCCAGATTTTCGGTGGCAATCTACGCCGTATCGCGGGAAACATCTTTCGACAAAAGGGCTACAAGCTCTAGCCTGGAACCAGAATTCAGTTGTCGATTCTGGTGCAGAGGCGGAATTTTCATGGGCGTTTCGCTTGTGCCAATCCAGCCGGACGAATCGCCGTTCCGATTCCGGGCGATTGGGACTTGAATTGTCGAACCGTTCCACTGCACGATACAGCCCCTGTTGGGCTCGTTCGCCCAGGGCAGTGTTATCCTTGTTATTTTTTTCCGAGCCGACCGATGCATGAATCGAAATGGACGCGTCGCCACGTGTTGCAAATCGCCGGAGCCGCAGCGGCAGCTCAAGGCGCAAGGCGTGAAGCCGATGACGGAAGCGGATGAGAACACGACAAGGTCCCGCCAGTTTCACGGTGGTCGACCCGGATGGAAACACGATTCTCTTTGATCAGCACGTCTGAAACCGGGTGCGACGATATACGATTTGCCGGCCGACGCATGGTCGGGTCGCATGGAGCATCGTATATTGGCACAGAGAACTGTCGCCTCGAACATTTCGGTCGAGCTCCGAATTCACTGGTTTTCCGGATGACCCCATGGCGCTGATGATACCCTTTGTCGAGTTTCCCACGGCGATAGCGACCGGGGTCGTGTTCGCGATTGTCACGGCATGGTTGGCGCTGAAGAAGGGCTATCCGCCGCTGCTGGGATTGGTCGCCGGCGGGATTGTTGGTCCATTAGCGCTGGTCGTCTACGCGTTCCTGCCGCGTACGGAGGATGCCGACCAGCAAGCCGAAATGGAAGGCCGGATTACGGCTGAACAGACCGAAGCGGCCAAGACGCGTCTCTGTCCCAATTGCCGTCGCGTGCTTTCGATCGCCGCCCGCGTCTGCCCGAAATGCGAAACGCGTCTTCCCGCCGAGTCACCGCCGCCTACGACTTGAGGAGATCGCGGATCACGCGGCCGTGCACGTCGGTCAATCGAAAATCTCGGCCCTGATAGCGGTAGGTCAGCCGGGTGTGATCGATTCCCAGGCAATGCAGCATCGTGGCGTGCAGGTCATGCACGTGTACCGGATCGCGGACGATGTTGTACGAGTAATCGTCCGTCTCACCGTACGTGATTCCAGGCCGAATGCCGCCGCCGCTCATCCAGATCGTGAAACATCGAGGGTGATGATCGCGACCATAGTTTTCGGCCGTCAGTGTGCCCTGGCAGTAAACCGTTCGCCCGAACTCCCCTCCCCAGACGACCAGCGTATCGTCCAGCAGTCCGCGCTGGCGCAGATCGTGGATCAAGGCGGCGGATGGCTGATCGGTATCGAGGCACTGTCCTGTGATCTGTTTGGGCAGATTCAGATGCTGATCCCAGCCGCGATGGAACAACTGCACGAATCGTACGCCCCGTTCGAGCAACCTGCGAGCCAGCAGGCAATTCGCCGCGTAGCTGCCCGGCTTGCGCGAGTCGGGCCCATAGAGTTCGAACACATGCTCCGGTTCGTCGGTCAGATCGGTCAGCTCGGGAACCGACGACTGCATGCGAAACGCCAATTCATATTGCGCGATGCGCGTGGCGATTTCGGGGTCGTGTTCCTGCTCGAATCGTTGTTGATTCAACGCGACCAGATCGTCGAGCATCAGGCGCCGCAAGCGGCCATCGATGCCCGGTGGATTCGACAGGTGCAAGACCGGATCACCTTGGGAACGGAATTTCACACCCTGGTACCTGGAGGGCAGAAAGCCGCTGCCCCAAAGTCGATCGTAAAGCGGCTGATCATTGGGGTTGCCTGTCCCGATCGATACCATGGCGACAAAGGCCGGCAGGTTCTGGTTTTCCGAGCCGAGTCCATACGAGAGCCACGACCCCATACTGGGTCGGCCCGCCAACTGCGCGCCGGTCTGGAAAAACGTCACGGCCGGATCGTGGTTGATCGCCTCGGTGTGCATCGAGCGTACAAAGCACAGTTCATCGGCGATTCTGGCGGTATGCGGCAGCAATTCGCTGATCCAGGCTCCCGAACTGCCGTGGCGCGCAAATGCGTAGCGACTGGGTGCGACGGGAAACGAGGATTGCTTGGAGGTCATGCCGGTCAGCCGCTGACCTTGGCGGATCGAGTCGGGCAGCTCGGTCGCGCGTCGAGGCTCGAGTCCCGGCTTCGGATCGAAAAGGTCGAGCTGCGAAGGCGCGCCGGACTGAAAGAGGTACAAAACGCGGCGGGCGGTCGGCTCGAAGTGTGGCAGCGGCAGCTGCGCTTCCCGATCCGCGCGGCCTTCCCGTTCCGATCCAAAAAGCCAGGCGCATGCCAGGCCGGCGATACCGGGAAGCCGCATCAGCAAGTCGCGGCGCGAGGCGGGCGGATTGAACATTCCGGTCTCCCGTTCAATGGCGCGTAATCACTTCGTCCAGATTCAATATCAGATTGCAGGTCGCCGTCATTGCGGCAAGTTCCGGCAGATCAAATTTCGACGGCAGCGGACTCTCGCCCAGTTTCACCAGTTCCAGGGCCGCGGCGGCATCGCCGGAGAAATGACGATGGAACCGCTGGAAGCCATCGACCAGCGTCCGCAATTCCGTCGCCGACGGCTGCCGGCATGTGGCGCGTCGAAATGCCAGAGCAATCGCGTGTTCCGGAGAGGTGCCCGGTTCGCGCACGACGGCGGCGGCCAGATTGCGCGCGGCTTCCACAAACGTGATCTCGTTCAACAACGTCAGAGCCTGCAACGGTGTGTTGGTTCGCACTTCGCGGACCACGCAGGTCTCGCGGGCAGCGGCGTCAAATGTCATCATGTTCGGCGGCGCGACGGTGCGTTTCCAATAGGTGTAAATCCCGCGCCGAAACAACCCACCGCCCGTGTCCGTCCGATATTCGTTGTCGGTGGCCAGCTCCTTCCACAAATCGGCCGGCTGATACGGTTTCACCGAGCGGCCGCCGATCGATTCGACGAGCAGGTCGGCGACGGACAGCGCCTGATCGCGGATCATCTCCGCCGACAACCGGAACCGCGGTCCCCGGCTGAGCAGCCGATTGGCCGGATCCGCTCCATGTGCGGCCGGGTCGATCGCCGACGATTGGAGATAGCTTGCGGAAAGGAGCAACCGTCGCAGCAGCAATTTCTGCGACCAGCGCGGTTCTCCATCCGCGGCCTCGGCAGATCCGTTTCCACCCGTTCGAGCAAACGTGACCGCAAGCCAGTCGAGCAATTCCGGATGGCTCGGCGTATCCCCCTGCGTCCCGAAATCCTCGACCGTGCGTACGATCCCCGCGCCAAACAACATCTGCCAGATGCGATTGACGGCGACTCGCGACGTCAACGGGTTGTCGGGTCGGACAAGCCAGCGTGCGAGCCCCAGCCGGTCCGGCGGAAACTCCCCTGCCGCTCCGCCAAACATCGCCGGGATCGCCGGAGAAACACGCTCGCCCGGCTTGTCATACTCGCCGCGAAGCAGAATGTGAGTCGCGCGGGGGACCGGCATTTCTTCCATGACCATCACGGTCGGCAAGGCACGTTGGAATGCGTCGAATTCACGGCGAAGCGCCACGTGACGACGCCACGGCGCGACGTCATCCGGCGCAGCGATGCGGGTCAAGAAATACTCCGTCAGCCTGGCATGCTCCGCAGCGCCTCGCTGTGGCGCGGGAGTCGCCGCGATTCGACTTAACGGCGCGGCGTTCGCCAGCATCGCCATTTCGCGCGGGTCCAGATTCCGATCGAACAAGCGTATCTCGTCGATCTGACCGCGCATGCCGTAATCGGGACCGCCACCCCCTCCCACGCGCAACGGCTCTTTGTTGGCGAAAGACTGATTCAGCCCGTCGAGCAGGACTTTTTTCTCGCGAGGAATTCCATCCACGTAAATCGTCACACCGTTGGCGACACGCGTTCCATCATAGACCACGCCCACATGATGCCACTCTCCGGTTGACAACGAATCGGTCGTTTCCAGACGTAACGCATCGTCCAGCCATCGCTTGACGAAATTCACCTGAAGCTTGCCTTGCGACCAGCGAAGCGACCATCCGTCTCCGTCAGGAGCATCGGCCATTTTCGAAACGACGGTGCCGAGGCGATTGTCAGTCGCGTTGACCCAAACCGAAATGCTGAATCGATCGAAATACCCGAAGTCGCCCGGCAGCCGCTGCGCCGCCAGGCCAGGTGCTCGAGCAGCAGGCGATTCCGACGGCGTTGTCGACGAGGCGAGCACGAACACGGTCTCGCCCGTCAGTGCGAGGGCGTTACCACAAATGCCCTCGGCCGTCCGCCATTCCGCCTGCGAATCGCCGCGCAGCGATTCGGCCTTCCAGCCGCTTGCCGCGATGACTGCCGGCTGATCGCAGTCCAGACGTAAATGCAGTCCGTCGTCGACATTCCAGTCGTCGATGATCGGCCGCTCCGACGGTTCCCGTCCGGCTTTATGGCGGGCCTCCCATTCCTGTTGGCGCAGCGCCAATAACGGCGCCGCCTCGGCGGCTCGCGATTCCGCCTCATCCAGTCGCCGCAGCCATTCGCGCTGCGATGCGAACTCGTGATCGGTTGGAGCGACGATGTAGGGCGGAGAATTCCCTTCCTTGATTGCGCGCCCCTGTTCCGGCACATTGTTGAAATACGCGAACAGCTGATAAAACTCGCGGTGGGAAATCGGGTCAAACTTGTGCTCGTGGCAGCGGGCACAGCCGATGGTCAGGCCCAGCCATACGGTGGCGGTGGTATCGACACGATCAACGACGTATTCGGCCGCGAACTCTTCCGGGATGATTCCGCCTTCCGCATTGCCGCGGTGGTTGCGATTGAATCCGGTCGCGATCCGTTGCCGCAAGGTTGGTTCGGGCAGCAGGTCTCCGGCCATCTGCTCGATCGTGAACTGATCGAACGCCAGGTCCCGGTTGTAACTTTCGAGGACCCAATCGCGCCAGCGCCACATGTCGCGCGGCCCGTCGTTCTGGTAGCCGCTGGTATCGGCATAGCGCGCCCCATCCAGCCAGCGGATTCCCATGCGTTCGCCGTAACGGGGCGATGCCAGCGCCTGATCAAGCGCACGTTCGATGACGTCGGGAAGTGCCTCCGTGGGGGCATCGGCGAGGCAGGCGTCCAGTTGCTCCGGGCTGGGCGGGATCCCGGTCAAATCGAGGAAAATCCGCCGCAAGAGGGCCGGCAACGGAGCCGCCGGCGCGTGCCGCAGCCCCCCCTGCTCCTGTTTCGCGCGCACAAACAGATCGATCGGAGTGCGAGGCCAGACGGCGTCTTGAACGGCGGGCGGCGTCGGGAGCTTGGGCGGAATCCAAGCCCAGTGATCTTCCCAGACCGCCCCCTCCTCGATCCAGCGGCGAACGAGCTGCAGCTGGCGGGCAGTCAATCGGCTCCGAGTGCCTGGCGGTGGCATTTGCAGTTCGGGATCATCGCTGTTCACCCTGTGCCAGAGCTCGCTCCGGTCCGGCGCTCCGGGAACAACCGCGGGGGTCTCACCGGGAGCACTGGCCGCAGGAGCGGCGTCGAGTCGTAGGTCGGCCTTCCGCTGATTGCGATCGGGGCCATGGCAGGAAAAACAGCTGTCGGCGAGGATCGGCCGGATGTCTCGATTGAAACGAACGGGTTCCGCGCCGGGCGAAGGCGACAGAATCGCCGCGGACAACAACGCCATCGCAGGCAGCCAGATCGAACGTGGATTTCGGGTTCCCGCCGACGGCCGCACGCGGAGATGAACAGCACGGTTCCTGGCAATAAGTCGCATGATTGAAATTCCGCGTCCGCCGGTTCCGGCGATATCATTGTGTTCCGTCCGCCGCCGCAGTCCGGCCAAAGTCGCCCGCGGTAACGATGACCAGATGCTGCGGATCCACATAGCGTCGAAACGCAGCCGCAACCTGCTCCATTGTCAACGATTCAATCTTCGACTCCAGCATCCGCTCGGCGCCGAGGTCGCGGTTTTCGTACAGCATCCCCGTGAGCATCCCGACGACGGCCGCATCACTGGCTCGCGCCACTCGACGCTGTTCCAGATAACCCGACTTGGCTCGCAACAGTTCATCGGAACCGATCCCTGACTGCAACATGCGATCGATCTCCTCGCGAATCACTCGGGCCACCTGCTCGCGGTTTTCCGGGTTGTAAATTGCCGAGATCGTAAAGGTGGCGCGCGGTTCGAATGGGGAAGCGGCGAACGACGACGAAACAGAATAGGAAAGACCTTCCTTCTGCCGAACTCGATCCCCGAGGCGCGAGGAGAGCGATCCGCCCCCGAAAATGAAGTTCGCCAGCGACATGGCCGGATACTCGCCATCCGATTCCTGAATTTTCATCAAACAACCGGCGAGGTAGGTGGCGTTGGCCTTGTCGGGTGTATTGATCGAAAGCGCCTTCCCTGGGCGAGGCTCCAGCGGCCGCGCGATACGCGCGTACGGCTGCCGGGCTGTCCAGCCCTCGAACGTTTCGCTCAAGACCGCCAGGCAATCGTTCGGATCGAAGTCGCCGACGATGGCAATTTCGCCGTGCTGGCCGCCGAGGTAATCGCGGTAGAGCCGGCGAACGTGTTCGATCGTGACCGCTCGATTGCGGGCGATTTCCTCTTCGATGGCCGGCACGTAGCGGACGTCGTCGGGAGCATGCGGGGAGAGCTCGCGGCTGAGCGCCCGCGAGCCGAGAATGGTTGGCTCGGATCGGGCCTGCTCGAGGTTGGCGAGCCGTTCCTGTTTCATGACTTCGAAATCGGACTCCGGCAATAGCGGTTCGCGCAGGATCTGGCGTAGGATCTTCAGCACCGCGGGGAGGCTCTCGCGCTTGGTCTGGATGGAGAAACTCAAGCTTCCCAGGCTTCCTCCGCCTCCCCCTCCGCCTCGTCCACGCCGTCCACCACCACCTCCGCCGCCCCCGAGGTTGGCTTTGAGTCGATTCAGTTCGTCGAGGACTTGTTGACGGGTCATCTGCCGCGTGCCACGCATCATCAGTGGCATCAGGAACGAGGCCGCCTCGTTCACTCCGCGCAGATTCGTTTCATCGCCGTAGCGCAAAACAATCGTGGCATTCACTTCCTCGCCGCGGTTCTTCTTGGGAAGCATCGCCAGCTTGATCCCGCCGCCGATCGTCTGAAAAACTGTGTTGCGTTCAATACTCTCATAGCTATAGTCGAATTCCTCACCCGCAGTGATCGCCTCGCGTCCCTGGTAGTTTTCGACCAGCGCGCGGATGTCGGGTGACGTGGGGATCGGAACCCGCTGGGGCGCGTCGGTGGGGATGTAGGTGCCGACGGTACGGTTGTTTCGCACGAGGTAACGGGTAGCCACCCGTCGTACATCCTCTTTGCTGACCGTTTCCAGCTGATCGCGGTTCAGGAAATACAACCTCCAATCGCCTTGCGCCGCCCATTCGCTGAGCGAAACCGCCAGCTGGCTGGTGTTGGTGGCGGCCAATTCACGGGCCTTCAGCAGTTGCTGCTTCGCCCGCTCGACCTCCTCATCACTGACCCCTGTCGCGCCGATACTCTCCACCAGCGACAGCAGTTGATCGCGGACCGCTTCGATCGAGCTGTCTTTGCCCACCTCGGCATCGACGGAGAAGATGCCCGGATCGTGCATCGCACGCGCAAACGCGCCGGCGCTGGTAGCGATCTTGGTTTCCACCAACTCCCGATACAGGCGGCCGGACGGCGGCGTCGTCAGGATGTTGCCAAGTACCTGCAGCGCCGGGAAATCGGCATGCGATACGGCGGGGATGTGGTAGACGGCGCCGATGACCCCGACATCGCCCACACGCCGCAGCGTCACCACCCGCTCGCCGTCCTGTTCCGGCTCTTCGGTGTAAGTGTTGTCGAGTTTTCGTTCCGGTCGAGGAATGGCGCCGAAGTACTTCTGGATCAGTTCCAACGCTTTGGTCGATTCAAATTTTCCCGCAACCACCAGCATCGCGTTATCGGGTTGATAATACTTTCGGTAGAACGCCTGCAGATTTTCAATCGGAACCCGTTCGATGTCGCTGCGATTGCCGATCGTCGTCTTGCCGTAGTTGTGCCACTCGAACGCCGCCGACATGATCCGTTTGGAGAGCACGGAACCGGGCGAATTTTCGCCGCGCTCAAACTCGTTGCGGACCACCGTCATTTCGGAAATCAGATCCTCGCGTTTGATATAGGAATTCACCATCCGATCGGCTTCCAGCTGGAGCGCAAATTCCAAATTCTCGTCCGATGCCGCCAGCGTTTCGAAGTAATTGGTGCGGTCCACCGAGGTCGTGCCGTTGAATTGGGCGCCCCGCTGCTGCAGCGCCTGGGGAATATGGGGAAATGTCGGCGTGCCTTTGAATACCATGTGCTCCAGCAAATGGGCCATCCCCGATTCGCCGTATCCCTCATGGCGCGAACCGACGAACACCGTCAGGTTCACCGTCACGCGCGGGCGCGTGGGATCGGGGAACAACAGCACGCGCAGTCCGTTTGCCAGTCGGAATTCCGTAATTCCTTCTACCGACGCGACCCTCGCCGGCGGATCCTCTCGGTTGGCCGCGGAAACAAACTGCAGCATGGCACTCGATCCTGCAAAGAACATCAAGACTACGAGGCGACTCATGATGGCGATCCTCGGTTCGCGGAGCGGTATCGAACGGCAATCTTCGGCGGATGGGCGGATGGATAACTAGCCTAACTTCCGCCGATCGCGATCGAAAGTAGGGAGCGCTCAAGCTGCCGGGCAACAGCCTCGGTAAATCCAGGGACGGGAATTGCCGCTCAATGCGTCGCGGGACGCCGCAACGGCTTGTAGATTTCGGTCGCGGTGCCGAAATGGACCTCTCCCGCGTTCATCAGCGTCTCGCTGAGCGTGGGATGCGGATGAATCGTTTCCGCGACGTCCCCGATTTCGCACCCCATTTCGATCGCCAGAACCGCTTCGGCGATCAATTCACCGGCGCCCGGTCCCACAATGCCGCAGCCGAGGATCCTCTGCGTGCCAGGATCGATTACCCATTTCGTCAGTCCTTCGGTGCGGCCAATCGCCTGCGCCCTGCCACTGGCCGCCCACGGATAGACAGCGACCGAGACTTCGCGGCCCGCGCGTTTGGCGCCGTCCTGCGTTAATCCTGCCCAGGCAATCTCCGGGTCGGTGAACACGACAGCGGGAATCGCCGCCTTGTCGAACAGAACATTGCGTCCGAGGATCACTTCCACGGCAACCCGCGCCTGGTGTACCGCCTTATGCGCCAGCATCGGCTCCCCCGCGACATCGCCCACTGCCAGGATGTGGGGGTCGCGAGTCCGCTGGTTGGTATCGACGACGACAAAACCGCGTTCGTTTCGCTCCACGTTGGTGTTTTCCAGACCACAACCGTCGCTGTTCGGCCGCCGGCCGATCGAGACCAACACGCGATCATACTGCTCCACGCCGAACTTGCCGGGGCCCTCGAAAGCCACTTCGACTTTTCCAGCCCGCTCCCCCAGCGAGCCGACCTTGGTGTTCAAGAAAATCTGTTCGCGGAACAGTTTCTTGAGATGCTTCTCCAAAGGACGAACCAGATCCCGATCGGCCCCAGGAAGCAACCCGTCCGTCAGTTCGACGACGCTTACGTCACTGCCCAGATTCGCGTAGGCGCTGCCGAGTTCCAATCCGATATAGCCGCCACCGATCACCAACATTTTTTCCGGCAGTTCCTGCAACTCCAGGGCGGCAGTCGAGTCCATCACCCGCGGAGAATCAATACGAAATGCGGCAGGCACGGCGGGCATCGAACCGGTCGCCAGGATTAAGTGCCCAAACGTCAGTTGCCGCTCGGGCGGAATGCTGGCATCGTCGCCCTCCAGACGTAACGTCTGGGAATTCTCAAGAATGCCACGCGCATGAACGATGCGAACATTGCGGCGTTTCGCCAGTTGCTTCAACCCGTTGGCCAACGTGCCGATCACCTTCAGTTTGCGCTCACGGATGGCCTCGATCCGGATTTTCGGCGCGCCGAATTCGATGCCCCAATCGGCCTGCAATTCCTTGACCTCGCTCAGCACGCGTCCCACGTGCAGCAGAGCTTTTGAAGGAATGCACCCGCGCAGCAGGCAGGTACCGCCGAGTTGGGAATCGGCCTCGACCAGGGTGACTTCGAGCCCTTCATCCGCGGCGAGAAACGCAGCGGCATAACCGCTAGGTCCGCCGCCTAATACCGCGAGTTGGCTGTGCATCCGTCCGTCTCAACGTGACAGGAATTCCACGACCATGTTGGCATCGACGGGCAAGCTGATATCGCTGGGGCCCGGATTGCCTTGCACCGTAATGCGCAACGTTTCCGGATCGAACGTCAACCACTCCATCGGTTCCGAAGACTGGTCGGCGCAAAGTGCTCGATAGAAATTCAAGAGATTCTCGCGCGGACGAACGGTAATCACATCACCCGCCCGCAGAATATAAGACGGTTTGTCGACCTTGATCCCGTTGACCTGGAAATGCCCATGGACGATTCCCTGCCGGGCCTGCGGCCGCGTCTTCACCATTCCGGACCGGCGGATGACGTTGTCAAGTCTTCGTTCGCACATCAGGAGCAACGTCTGACCGGTGTTTCCTTTCCTGCGAAGAGCGATATCGAAGTACCGGCGCAACTGCCGTTCGCCGAGACCATAATAGAACTTGATTTTCTGCTTCTCCATCAAAGCCCGGCCATAGTTCGACGGCTTCTTGCCACGCGTGTGCATGCCTGGCGGATTCTCGCGACGCTCCCAAGCCCGTTTCGCTCCCGAACTCTCATACAGCAACGCGCCAAAACGACGATTAATGCGGGCTTTTGGCCGAGTATATCGCGACATGAACCGAAACTGCTCCCGCGGCCTGCAGCCCTGCGGGCTGGCCGACAACATGGATCCCGAATTTTGCCGATCGGAAAGCCGTCAATCATGACGAATCGAACGCGGCATGACAAGGGGAAGCCCCGCGTAGGACGGGTCTCCTGACCCGTTTCTCACGTAGGACGGGTCTCCAGACCCGTCTCGCACGCCGGCCGCCAAGTCGAGATCGTTTTCGCGACGTCGATTCGCACTTCTGGACGGGCCTGGAGGCCCATCCTACCGGGCCCAGAACCCAGGCCCTACGGAGTTCTTTTCAGGGGTTGGGCATCGAATCCGATGTCCTTGAGCCGTTCCGCGAATCCGGCCGGGCCGTGCGTGCAGTAGATTTTACGCGGCTTGACCCGTTCGACGCACTCGATCAGCTCGTCGTAATCCGCATGGTCCGTGAGCGGGAAGGCATAGTCCACTCCGTGGCGGAAGCGGTACCTCGGATCGAGGGCCCACCCGGTAACCGCCATCCGAATGCAGCCGCTCGGCAACGGTAAGCGCCGGGCCCGACGCTGGCCGGACGGGGGCTGCAGAATGACGTGCCCGGGTAGATGTTGCCCCTCATAAACGCTGAACGGCCCTAGTTCGCAACCGCTGGCCTGATAGAGGCGGCTGACGCTTGCCATCGCGGGATGCTGTTGGGTTCGAATCCCCTGCTCCCAGAGCAGACGGGTAAGCTCTTGTGCCTTGCCCGTCACATAGGCCTCGATCACAGGAACCCGCCCCGCTTTCAAAGTGCCGAGGACGGCATGCACCAGTTCGGCGACGACCTGCTCCCGGGGCGGGAATCGATAGCGCGGATCACCATAGGTTGTCTCCATGACCAGCCGGTCCGCTTGCGGCAATTCCGCGGGCTCCGCCGTGGCCGACCGACGAAGCCGAAAGTCGCCGGTATAGAGCAGCGATTCGCCCGCATATTCCAGATACAGCATGGCGGAACCGAGCATATGTCCGGCGGGGAAAACGGTGAGGCGATGGTCCGCGATCGTAAACGGTTCGCCATAGGCAAGTTCCCGCACCCTGAGTTGGCTGCCGAAACGGTGTCGCAGCAGCCGCGCGGTGACCGACGTGCAGAGCGTCAATGTGTGCGGTGCCATGTGGTCCGCATGCGCATGGGAGACGAACCCCATTTGCTGCCCCGTCTGCGCGTCGACCGAAAGATGGGCCGCCGTGATCTTCAGACAATTGTCGAAGTGAAACATGCCGGGCACTACGACGAGCGGCGCAACTGGTAGTCACGTGGAGAATTCTTCTGTGCCCACCACTCTTTCCAACGATCGACGTCGAATAGGAAATTAATGCCGGGATAGAGTGTGTTGAGACCCGTCAAGACGCCCTCGTTCTGCGATTCCAGCGTCACTTTCTGCGGTCGATTGCCACCGACGCTGAGTCCGCCGTTGGACGAAAAACCGATCCCCATTCCGCCGCCGCCCCCATCGCCGCCCGTGATGCGCGTATGCCTCGTCACCAGTGCCGCAATCATCTCCTGGGTGTGATCGTGGATTCCCATCGCGCCAATCGCACTTCCCGCGCGGTTGACGTGCAGCGGGTTGTCGCTGGCGAGATGGCGCGCGAACAGCCGCGCGGCGATGCGATTCTCGCCTTTGGCCAGCTGCGTCATACACCGGTCGCGCACCTGTTCATCATCATCTTTCACCGCACGATCGACAAACGCGGCGATGACGCTGTTTCCACCAATATTCGACAGCAGTTCGATGTAGAGCAGCTTCATCGAGATCGGTTCGTTCTTATCGTCCAGAAGATCGACGAGCGTCGGACCGGCCATCGGATCCTGGATCCCGCGCAGCTCTTCCAGTGCCTTGGCGTCGCCTCGTTCGAGGACTTTCGAGCGGAGCAATTTGATTCGTCGCTTCCAATCCAGCGTGGATTGATTGAACTTGTCGCGCGCGTTGAGGAACTCGATTTCCTGTGGGAGCCGCCAGGCATTCTTATGGCGCACGTATCCTTGATTGCGCATCACGTCCTCGACCGTGACCCATTTCTTGTTCCGCAGCGCGTATCCAAGAGCATGGCGGGCCGCGACATTATTGGGGTCGAGCTTCAACACTTCCTGCATATGAAATTCGCGCTGGGCATCCAGACCATGCTTCTGGCACCATTCGGCCATCTTCAGATGATCTTCGGCGGTCGACTGCATCTTAGGCAATAGTTCCTCGTAGCGCGTTTCGGCCTCCTTGCGTACGACCTGCCGCTCCACCTGCTTGCGCGCCAAAGTCAGCTCGCCGCCGGAGCTGGTCCGGATCACGTACTTTTCGCGCGGCGACTCGTCGCGGTTCACAAGCTCCCCTTCGACCTGACCCCCGTTACTCAAAAGAAACAGATCCGCACGGGAGGTGGCCTGCGCGAAGACGGCGGCGAGGCCGATCAGCCAGGCGGCAGTCTGCGCGGCGCTGCGCGGTGGCTTGGACATTAGATTGGCAGGAAAGCGATTCATCGGGCACCGGTTTTTCCGGACAAGGTTTTCCCAGGAGAAGGTTCTCTCGGGACAAGGGTTTTTCCGTGTATGCGATCCCGCCTTGATTATAAGTGCCTCGCGACGATTCCGGCAAACAAAAAGGGCCGCCGGACTTATGTCCAGCGGCCCTGAATCGACCGGTTGCGTCGACGGTACAGCCTGCGATGCGGCTTAGTACATGTCGTGGTCGCCGCCGTGGCCCTTCTTGCCTTGGCCTTTATCGTCCTTGGGCTTTTCCGCGATCAGTGCGTCGCTGGTCAACAGCAGCGTGGCGACGCTGGCAGCGTTGGCCAGAGCGGTACGGGTCACCTTGGTCGGATCAATGACCCCCGCCTTGACCAGATCCTCGTAGGTGTTGGTCAGGGCGTTGTACCCGTAATTACCCCCCTTTCCTTCGAGAACCCGTTCGCAGACGATGCCGCCATCCTGACCCGCATTGGAGGAGATCCAGGTCAGCGGGGAACGGCAGGCGCGAAGCACGATGTTGTAGCCGACCTGTTCGTCGTGGCTGAGTGCGTCACCCGGCTTCAATGCGGCGGTCGCCCGCAGCAACGCCACACCGCCTCCCGGCAGAATTCCCTCTTCGGCCGCCGCACGCGTCGCGTGCAACGCGTCTTCAACGCGCGCCTTCTTCTCTTTCATCTCGCTCTCGGTCGCCGCGCCAACGTTCACCTTCGCGACACCGCCAGCCAGCTTTGCCAGGCGTTCCTCGAGCTTTTCGCGATCGTAGTCGCTGGTCGAGTTCTGGATCTCGCGTCGAATCTGATCAATTCGAGCCTTGATGTCACTGCTCTTGCCCGCACCCTCGATGATCGTGCAGTTGTCCTTGTCGATAATGATCCGCTTCGCGCGTCCCAGATCGCTGACCGGCATCGATTCCAGCTTGATCCCCAGCGATTCAAATACCGCGGTTCCGCCCGTCAGGATCGCAATATCTTCCAGCATCGCCTTGCGACGATCGCCGTAGCCAGGCGCCTTGACCGCACAGCACTTGAAGGTGCCTCGAAGCTTGTTGATGACCAGCGTCGCCAACGCTTCGCCTTCCACCTCTTCGCAAATGATCAGCAGCGGCTTGCTCTGCTGAACGACCGCTTCGAGCAGCGGAACCAGGTCCTTCACGCTGGTGATCTTCTTTTCGTACACCAGAATGTAGACGTCGGTCAGTTCGCAGTGCATCGAGTTCGCATCGGTGACGAAATAGGGCGAGAGATACCCTCGATCAAACTGCATCCCCTCCACCCATTCGACTTCGGTGTTGAGGCTCTTGCTCTCATCGACGGTGATCACGCCGTCCTTACCGACTTTGTCCATCGCATTCGCCAGCAACTCGCCGATCTCGCGATCGTTGTTCGCCGCGATCGAGGCCACATTCGCCATCTCGGACTTATCGCGAACCTTGATCGACATTTTCTGGAGTTTCTCCGAAATGTCGGCGACCGCCTTCTCGATCCCCTGTTTCATCTGTACCGGATTCACACCCGATACCACCGCCCGCAACCCTTCGTTGAAAATCGCCTCCGCCAGAACCGTAGCGGTCGTCGTGCCGTCGCCCGCAACATCACTGGTCTTGCTGGCAACTTCCCGGACCATCCGGGCGCCGATATTTTCGTAGACGTCTTCCAGGTCGATTTCCTTGGCCACCGTCACCCCGTCCTTGGTGACGGTCGGAGATCCAAAGCTCTTCTGAAGAATGACGTTGCGACCTTTGGGTCCCAGCGTAACTTTCACCGCCTTCGCCAGCTTGGAGACGCCTCGCCGAATCGCTTCGCGGGCTTCCTGATCAAATGCAATAATCTTCGCCATGGCTTAACAAACTCCTCGTTTACTTGGGAGGGCGTGACACGCCCGTAAGTTGTCTCGTGCGACCTAGTCTTCAATCACCGCCAGGATGTCGTCTTCCCGCATCAGCAGCAGTTCCTGGTCGTCGACCTTGAAGGTCTCGCCCGCATAGCTCGAGAAAATCACCCGGTCGCCTGGCTTGACCTGCAAAGCGCCACGCGTCCCGTCGTCCAGCAATCTGCCGTTGCCCACATTAACGATGGTCCCGCGCGCCGGCTTGTCTTTCGCCGAATCGGGCAGCAGAATCCCGCCCGCCGTTCGCTCCTCCGATTCTTCTCGCTGGACCACGACCCGGTCGCCCAGCGGTTGCAACTTCACATTGGTGGTGATCTTTTTCTTGGTCGCCGTTGCTGCCATGGATATCCCTCCGCACGAAAATCCACAAATTGGTAATTGGTAACAGTATCTTGTACAACACGCCTGCCGGCTCTCACCGCAACATCGGCATCACCGACGTCCGCCGGGCACCAGGATCGCCTGTCAAATGTGCACCCCGGCCAAGTGAGACCAGCCTAGGTAGGCAAGTGGCGCGCCAAATCGCATTCCGTCGTTACAAACACAGTGTCGGCAAACGTTTGCGGCAATTGGGAAGTTCGCAGGCTACCCGCGGATGGCGCAAGGTGGCAGGAATCGACGCCCGCCCGCGCGTGCCGCTGCCATATTGGCAGCAGGGAACGCTTGCCCAAGCAAAAGCGACGAGCAACAATAGGATTCCGCTTGCCAAACAGGTTGCGAGCCAGCCGCGATGACCCCGACGAGTTCCTGAAAAATGCCGATCAAAGTTGTGTGCCGCTGCGGGCAAGCGTTTGCCGCAAAAGACGAATGGGCCGGCAAGACGCTCAAATGCCCGAAATGCCAATCCGCACTCGCGGTTCCCCAGGCCGCACCCGCCGCGAATCCCGCTTCGCCACTCGTCGACCCCCAAGCACTCCACGACCTGCTGGACCAGGAAGGCTTTTCCTCGCACGTTGGCGTGCGCTGTCCGAAATGCAACGAACCGATTCCCCCCGGAGGAATCCTCTGTGTGAGTTGCGGGCAGAATATTCAAACCGGTATGGCGGTGGCATCGAATGTCCGCAAACAAGCGAAGAATCCGGGACACGGCGAGGTGGCCGAGTCGATTCTCAGTCGCGCGGTCGAAGAATTGAAAAAAGCACCGCCGGTTAAGAACGAGACGGCTGGTGGCATGGTGATGTCGTACCTGCTGACCCTGGGAATGCTGGTGCTCGTCGCCGGAGGGGCCGCCACCGGCTACTTTCTCTTCCGAATGATGGAAGGGGCGGCCAACAAAACTTACGCGTCAGGCCAGGCGATGACCTGGATCGGGCTCGGTTTGGGCGGGTTGGGACTGGTCTGGATCGTGATCGTCGGAATGATCGACAACGTCGTCACTGGACTTTTGTGCCTGATCCCGTTTTACCAGTTCTACTACGGCATCGTAAAAGGCTACCGGTTCCAGCTGTTCCTGATCGTCCTGGGTACGATCATGGTCGCAACCGGTTTGGGACTGATGAGCTTCGGGAACAGCCCTGATCCGACCAAACCGGTCGGTTCCTAGCGGGTTCGTTGCCAGTGCGGGTTCGATGCCAGCAAGGGGTGAAACGGCTCCAGCGCCGTACCTGCCGTACCCGCCAACGGTCGATTCCCGCATTGACCGACCCGGGCGAAATCAGGATACTTTGCCGCCCTAATTGGCCTGTAAAGCCGGTGGAAGGGCTGGAGAATATTGAGGTAATTTCCCATTGCGATGTCGACAGACGGCGATGCTTTGACCAAGTACTGTCGAGCGACGGCTGAGCTGGCGCGGGCTGCCGCCGCGTTGTTGAGCCAGTTGCCTCGAACGGTAAAAGATGAATGGCTGCGCCATTCCGCGCGGGAACTGCGTGACGGTTGCGGGCGCATCCTGCAAGCGAACGATCGAGATTTGCAGGAGGCGAAGGACGAGGGACTGCCGGCCGCGTCGCTCGACCGGCTGGCGTTGAATCCCGCACGGGTCGAAGCGATCGCCCAGGCTCTGGAATCGGTCGCCGAACTTGCGGATCCGGTGGGCGAGCGGATCGAGTCGATCGTCCGTCCAAACGGACTGAGGATCGAGAAGATACGTGTGCCGCTGGGAGTGGTGTTTTTCGTCTATGAATCACGACCGAACGTCACCGCGGACGCGGCGGCCATCTGTGTCAAGAGCGGCAACGCGGTCATCCTGCGCTGCGGTAAGGAAGCGGCGCATTCCAGCCGCGCGATCGTGGACATCCTCCACGCATCGGCCGCGTCGACCGGCATCCCCGCGCACGCCGTGCAACTCGTGGACACTCCCGATCGGCAAGCGGTACGCGTCTTCCTGCGGCTCAACAACTTGATCGATCTGGCGATTCCCCGTGGCGGAGAAGGACTGATCCGGGCTGTCGCCGAGGAGGCGCGGATGCCGGTGATCAAACATTTCACCGGAAACTGTCACCTGTACGTCGATCGGATGGCCGACCTGTCGATGGCGGTGGAATTGGCGGTGAATTCGAAGTGCCAGCGGATGGGTGTCTGCAACGCCTGCGAGTCCCTGCTGGTCCATCGCGATATCGCATCGCGGTTCATTCCCGAAGCCGCACGCGAACTGCAGGCGCGAGGAATCGAAATCCGCGCCGATGCGCAAAGCCTGCGACTGTTTGCCGGCGGCCAGCCCGCCAGCGAACAGGACTATTACCAGGAGTTTCTCGGCCCGATTGTCAGCCTGAAGATGGTTGCGACGATCGACGAGGCGATCGAACATATTAATCGCTACGGTTCCCATCACACGGATGGCATCGTCACCAGCGATGAACTGGCCGCCAACCGGTTCGCGGACGGTGTCGATAGCGCCGCGGTGATGATCAACGCCAGCACCCGCTTCCACGACGGAGGCGAGTTTGGCCTCGGCGCGGAGATCGGAATCAGTACCGATAAATTTCACGCGCGCGGACCGTGCGGACTGCGCGAACTGACGAGTTACAAATACGTTTGCAGAGGACAGGGCCAGATACGGAGTTGAGCCAGCCGACGGCGCGCGTCGCCCTCGACGTTCGCGACACCGTTGAAAACGAACCCGTCGAAACGGTTTCCGTCGGGGGCAGTTCAGGTCAAGGAGGACCATGCAATGGCTGACGAAGTCTTGAGTCAGGCGGAAGTCGAAAGTCTGCTCAGCGCGCTGGACGCCTCGCCTGCCAAGCCGGTCACGGCGGGCGCGATGCCGCAGAGCAGCCCGCGAAGTCGCGAAAAAATTTCCCCTTACGATTTCAAACGGCCGGAACGCGTCGGCAAAGACCAGATGCGCGCCTTGCAGTCGCTGTACGACGGTTTCAGCCGCAATTTTGGGGCCTCCCTCTCCGCATTGCTGCGGTCGATCATCGAAGTGAAACTGACGAGCGTCGACCAGCTGACCTACAGCGAATTTGTCTTCAGCCTCGAAAGCCCCACCTGCTTCAACCTGGTCCGCGCGGAACCGCTCGAAGGACACCTGATTCTCGATATCAATCCGTCGATTCTGTTCCCGATCATCGATCGGCTGCTGGGCGGCGGAAAGGACACGACGCCTCCCGCGCGCCGACCCCTGACCGAAATTGAACTGCGGCTGGTCGCACGCATCACGTCGCTGTTCCTGGCGGAGATGAAACATGCCTGGGAGAATGTGGTGCAACTCAACCTGTCCGTAGATCGCGTCGAAAGTAACCCGCAGCTCGTGCAGATCGTACCGCCCAACGAAGTCATCATCCTGATCAGCTTCGAACTCGCGCTCGGCGACGTGCGCGGCATGATCAACCTCTGCATTCCCTTCAACGCAATTGAACGCGTAGGGAGCAAGCTGACAAATAACAGCTGGCCCAGCTACGGACGCACCGGAGTCAACGCAGAAACGGTCGCGGCGATCGCGAAACGGATGGACCGCTCCCTGGTGGAGATGGTCGTGACTCTGGCCGAAACCACAATCACCACCGAAGACCTCGTCGGCCTTCGCGTCGGCGACATCATCACCACCGACAAAGACGTCCACGCACCGCTGGAAGTCGCCGTCGCCGGCGTCACCAAATTCGAGGCCAGTCCCGGCGCCTACCGCGGTTTCAAAGCGGTCCAGGTGGCAACCCCCGTTTCGGAAAAGACCGGCCGCTGAATACTAGATGTAATACATCGCTTCGGCGTGCTGTTCGAGCTGCTCCAGCAGCGCCGCGATCGTCGTGCGACTCAAATAGTCCTTCTGGACCCGGTCGGCTTCCCGCCAGACCGCCTGAAGCACTTGAGCCGCACGCGTCCCGTCCGCTCCCACTCCCGCACTGCTGGACGCTTCCGTCACCGAGAGAACTTCGCCCACAGTAATCGCCCGCGGATGGCGGACGAGCCTGTAGCCGCCCGCCGCGCCACGCACGCTCTCGACAATTCCCGCGCTCTTGAGCTGCAGGAGAATCTGCACAAGAAACGGCGTAGGTATCTGATGCTGATCGGAAATCTGCCGCAGCGGTACCGGCTGGCCCCCACTAAACTGCCGGGCCAACTCCAGCACCGCCAGGCATGCATACTGCGTTCGCGCCGAGATATTCACGACTTCAATTCGCCCGCCTGGTCCGCCTGCCCCGCCTGCGCTTCGATCGAATGCAGCCCGCATTCCGTCTTGGCAAACCCGCTCCAACGCCCCGCCCGCTCGTCCTCGCCAAAGACCACCGCCCGCGTGCACGGCCAGCAGCCGATGCTCGGATACCCTTGATCGTGCAATGAATTGTAGGGAATGTCGTGATCGACAATCAGCTTCCAGACATCGGCCTTGGTCCAGTTCGCCAGCGGACTTACCTTGACCAGTCCGAACTTCTTGTCCCAACCCACAATCGGCGCTCGCGCACGGTCCGGACTCTGGTCGCGCCGAATCGCACTCGCCCAGGCCTGCATCCCCACAACCGCACGCGTCAACACCGCAAGCTTGCGGTCCGCGCAGCACCGATCCGGGTTCGACTTATAAACCGGACCGCCGTGCAACGCTTCATATTCCGCCACCGTCGTCTCCGGACGCTTCAACTCGATCGCGATCCCGTACCGCTCCAAGACCCGCTCACGCAATTGCAGCGTCTCCGGAAATTGATACCCTGTATCGAGATTGAAGATCGGTGTTTGAGGAGCAATTTCGGCCAGGAAGTGAACCAGCACCATTCCCTCCGGGCCAAATGCCGTCGCCATCGTGAAACGCTTCGGGAAACGCTGAACCGCCCATTGCAAAATTCGCTGCGGCGAGGCAGTCTCCAACGCCTCACTCGCAGCCGCCAGCTCGTTCCCGAGCTCGACGGTCCACTGCAGCGAACCCTCATTGCCGCTTTCCGCAGCGACTGGAACCGATGCCATCGTCCTCAACCCCGTCCCGAACTCCCGAGCAACCGCAGCACTCAAGCTTTCCGCGGCGACCGTGCTGAACACACTGCTCATTTCCCCCTCCCGGTAACCACGATCGGCTTAATCTTAATATACATAATCAACTAAGTAAAGTATCGGTTCGCACCTTGAGTAATATCGGAAAATTCACTAGGGGCTCTCCAGTTGCAAATACCGGCATTTCCCATAGGTTGGGTGGCTGGCACCATCCTGCCCAAAACAGCCCAACGTGGCCGGGGCATCCCTGCCCAAGCAGTCCCACGTGGCTGAGGCATTCTGCCAAGCATCCCCACGTGGCTGGGGCATACTGCCCCAGCAGCCCGGGACGTCAAGCACTCCGCCAGGTCAGCTCAGTTCGACTTCTTCCTGGTACGCCGGCACGGAGACATCGAGTTTCCAGCGGTCGCGGATTTCGGCCGCCAGATGCTGTGCGACGGACTCCTCGCCATGGGTCAGGAAGAGTCTCTTCAGTCCGGAGATGTTTCCGAGCCATTCCAGCAGTCCCGATCGGTCGGCGTGGCCGGAGAAGCCGAAGATCTGTTGAATCTGGGCGCGGACTTTGAATTCTTGTCCGTGGATGCGCACGATCGGATTACCTTCCAGGATCGTTCGGCCGAGCGTACCTTGACCCTGGTAGCCGACGAACAGGATCGTCGATTCCGATCGGCCCAGATTCTGCCGCAGGTGGTGTTTGATGCGACCGGCGGTGCACATCCCGGAGCTGGCCATGATGATACATGGTTTTCTGTAGTTGTTGATGGCGCGCGATTCATTGACCGAGCGGCAGAAGGTGAGTCCGGGGAATCGCAGCGGGGGCCGGTTATCGGCCATCATGGCGAGTGTCTCCTCATCAAAGAAATCGCCCAATCCGCGATAGATTTCGGTAACGTCGACGGCCATGGGGCTATCGACGAATACTTTCAGTCGGGGGATCCGCGCGCGGTTCACGAGTCGGCTGATGTAGAACATCAGTTCCTGGGCACGTTCGACCGCGAAGGTCGGGATCACGACGTTGCCGCCGCGACGAGCGGTTTCGCAGATGATCTTCTCGAGTTGCGTTTCGACGTCTTCTTTTTTGCGATGTTCGCGATCGCCGTAGGTCGATTCCATCACGGCGTAGTCGGCGGACGTCAGAAAGGTCGGATCGCGGATCAGGGGTTTGTCGTGTTGTCCGATGTCGCCCGAAAAAACGATGCGTCGGGTCCGACCTTGTTCGGTGACATCGAGTTGGATCATTGCTGAACCGAGGATATGTCCGGCGTCGAAGAAGCAGGCTTGGAGATGGTCGAAGACTTTGAATGGCTGACCGTAGCTGATGGGTTGGAAGAGTTTCAGCGATTCGGTCACGTCCAGGTCGGTAAAGAGAACCCGTTCGGGGTATGCCGATTTACGACCTTCGCGGGCATGTCGGCGCGCTTTGTAATTGGCGTCTTCGTTTTGGATTTTGGCCGCGTCGCGAAGCACTACCTCCGCCAGTTCCACCGATGCGCGGGTAGTGTAGATCGGACCGCGAAATCCCTCGCGCACCAGGCGGGGGATCAATCCGCTATGGTCGATATGGACGTGGGTGAGCAGCAGCGCGTCGACCTGGTTCTGGGGGATCGGGCAGGCATGCCAGTTACGATCCTCGAAGGGCCGTTCCTGAAACATTCCGCAGTCAATCATGACCTGCTGGCCCATCGAATCGATGCAATATTTTGATCCGGTCACCTGACGATTCGCACCAAGAAAGTGCAATTTCATGGTAAAGCCTTTCGCCCGAACCTCGGTTTGAAAACGGGGGTTTTTCGTGAGCTACAAGTGTAACGGCAAAACCTGGCATGATGGGAGCCGCGGCGCCGATTACTGCGGGGCCCCTGTCCCGGCATTGGTGAGGAACGCCGCGATCGTGCGTCCAAGGTCGGCCGCGGCATCGGCCGCGGCTTGGGCGACTTCAGCGCCGCTCGTCTTATCCAGGCGGTCGGGGTGAGCCACATTCGTTACGGTGGAAAGGCCAGCCACGCGCAGTCCCAGCCGGTTGGCTTCGAGCACTTCCGGGATGGTCGACATACCAACGACGTCGCCGCCGAGACGTCGGGCCATGCGGTATTCGGCGCGCGTTTCGTAGTTTGGACCAAGCATGCCGACGTAGACTCCTGGCACGATGGGAGCTCGCGCCGCGCGGCCGGCTTGGAGTATTGCGCGCAGCAGTCGCGGGCAGTAGCCCAACGAACGGCGGCCGCCGAACGACGGTTCGGCGGGCGATTCGCAGAGCGGCTCAAAGGGCGGTTGGTCGGGTTTCTCGATTGCAGTTGAGCCGGGCGCGACGGCGCGTCCCATCAGGTTGATATGATCGCTGATCGCCACGATGTCGCCGACGCTCAACAGGGGATTAACGCCTCCGCTCGCGTTCGTCACCAGCAGCATTTCAGCGCCCAGTTCCCAGGCGATCCGAACGGGCAGCGTCACCTCCGCAAACCGATAACCTTCGTAGAGATGCACGCGCCCCTGGAAAGCGACAATCGGCGTATCGGCAAGTCGGCCACACGCCAATTGTCCTCGATGTCCGATCGACGTCGCCTGGGGAAAACCGGGCAGGGAACGGTAGTCGATGCAGGTTTGCAGCTGCATCGAATCGACGAAACCACCGAGCCCGGTTCCCAGAATAATGGCGGCGCGGGGCTGGCAATTCCAGGCGTTGCAAATCGACTCGACGGCGGAGCGGAGTGTCCGCGGCGTTTCTGGCGGGCGATCATGAAGCGACATTTCCCGGTCCCGCGCGGCGCGACTGCGCCACGTTCAATGCGGCCATTCGGCCGCGAGTACTCCCGTAACGATTTTTCTCAGATGGGGTTCCGCCCCATTCGCGGTCGCGATGATCCTGGCGATGTTGGCTGGTTCGAGGCAATCAGGAAGGCACATGTCGGTGACAATCGACAGTCCTAAAACTCGCAGGCCGCAGTGGGCGGCGACGATGACTTCGGGAACGGTCGACATTCCAACGATATCCGCGCCGATCAGCCGCAGGAATCGGTATTCGGCGCGCGTTTCCAGATTTGGACCCAGCACCGCCACAAACACTCCGCGATGGGCGACGATGTCGCCGCGCCGCGCGATTTCGAGTGCCCGTTCGGTCAGCCGACGATCGTACGGTTGGCTCATGTCGGGGAAGCGGGGCCCCAGGCGATCGTCATTAATTCCAACCAGCGGGTTGTCGCCCATCAGGTTGATATGGTCGTCGATCACGACGATATCGCCGGCCGAATAGTACGGGTTCATCCCGCCGCTGGCATTGGAGACAACCAGCAGTTCGGCGCCGAGCGCTTTCATCACCCTTACCGGCAGAGTGATCGCCTGCAGGGGATAACCTTCGTAGGCATGAAAGCGCCCTTCCATGGCGGCGACAGGCACGCCGGCCAGGGCACCCAGGACGAGTCGTCCGCGGTGCGAAACGGCGGTCGATCGCGGGAAGTGCGGGATCTCCTCGTATTCGATTGCCGCTTCGACCGTCATCTGATCGACGAGTCCGCCGAGTCCCGTGCCCAGAATGATCCCGGCTTTCACGTTGCCGTTCCAGACTTGCCGGATGCGTGCCACGGCATCGGCGATCTGGCCCCAAAGTTCTTGCATTCTCCCTCTCCCTTCTCGCTTCTAAAGGAACTCCCAACCTTTTCGGTAGGCGCGATCGATCAGCGGCGCGGCGCGCTGGGAACCCTCGACGCGGAAGTCCTGCGCGTTCCAGCGGATTGGCTCGCCGGCTCGCAGAGCGATATTACCGAGCAGGCAGAGTTGCGTGAGTCGCGCACCGTACTCAAAATCGCATTCCGTCTTCCCGTGCCCTTTGCAGGCGTCGAGCCATTGCTCGTAGTGATTCCTGCCGGGGGGAGCGGAACCCAGCTTTCCTTCGAGCGCCGCGACGTCGGCCGGCGAACTGCCGCTAGCCGCGGCAAGGACCAGTGGATCGCCGCCGAGTTCTGGCAGAAACAACCGCGCTTTGGCGCCGACGACGACCACGCCATTTTTTGCTAGAAAGTCACGAGCCCCTGCAACTTCGAGCGCTGGCTGTTTGCCGCCGTCGTACCAGGTCAATACGCGGGGTGGACCGCCCTGGCGCGCCGGAAATTCGAATCGCACGATGCTCCATTCCGGCGGCGATTCCCTTGTCGAACCGCTCGATTCCGCGACGATCCTTTCGGGGAGCGACAACTGCAGGCCTTCCAGGACCGGGTCGAGCAAGTGGGGGCCGCGGTCGCCGAGCGCGCCGGTCCCGAAATCCCAGAACCCGCGCCAATTCGTGGGGTGATAGGCTGCTGCATAAGGGCGCCATTCGGCCGGGCCCAGCCAGAGGTCCCAGTTCAATCCGGCGGGAACAGGCTCCTCCGCCGGTCGCTGGCCGACGCCTTGTGGCCAGAACGGGCGATTCGTCCAGGCATGAATTTCGCGGACCTCTCCAAGCAGGTCCGATCGCATCAGCTTTACCGCGCGGCGATACCCTTCCGACGTATGGTGTTGGGCGCCGGTTTGCGTGACGCGCCCGCGGTTTCGAGCACGTTCGGCCATCGCGCGCGCTTCGCGCATGGTCGTGGCCAAAGGCTTTTCACAATAGACGTGCAAGCCACGGTCCAGCGCGAGAATCGAAGCATGCGCGTGGGTGTGATCGGGCGAACTGATCACCACCGCGTCCAGTTTCGGCATGTCGAGCAGCTGGCGGTAATCGGCAAATCGCCGGGCGCCGCGATACCGCATCGCCGCCTGCCCCAGATAGTCCTCGTCGACATCACACAGTGCGACGATGTTCTCCCGGTTGACGCCGATCAGATTGGTTTCGCCCCGATTGGCGACGCCGATGACCCCGAGATTCAACTTGTCGTTAGCGGACGGGAACGATCCCCCCCGCGCCTCCGACCAGAATCCCGTCGCAAGCAGTCCCGCTGCGAACGTGCCGAGCGCTTGTCGGCGCGAGACGTTAACCGGGGAACGCTCCCTGTTCCGACCGGCCGCCCGTCTGTGGAAATTCTGCATGGTACTCCCGCGGAATGGAGGCGACGTCCCCTTGCACGCGGCACTCCCGCGCGAAATAACTGTCCCGCAGCGCTAATCTAATCATAACTCCAGGCAGGGGCAATTCGACTTGAACGAAGCCAGTGAGAGCGACACGAGCCTTGCCGAGGAATTGGCGCGACTCCCATTCGAAATTCCGCCGGAAACCGCGGAGCGTTTCGAGCGTTACTGCCAGTTGCTCTGGGATTGGAACCAGAAGATCAATCTCACGCGGCACACGAACTACGCGTTGTTCGTGTCGCGTGACGTGCTCGACAGCTGGCATCTCGCCCGGCAGTTAGGGCAGGGCGAGCGGGTTCTGGATGTTGGATCGGGCGGCGGCGTTCCTGGAATCTTGATCGCCATCCTGCGACCGGATCTGAAAATATCGTTGAGCGAATCGACGGGCAAGAAAGCGAAAGTGCTGGAAGCACTGGTGCGCCATCTGGCGTTGGACGTGTCGGTCGATGCGTCGCGGGCGGAAGCGGTGCTGGAAGAGCGTTCGTTTGACGCGGTGACGGCGCGCGCCGTCGGATCGATCGCCCGGATCTGTCAGTGGTTCCAAGGCCACTGGCCGGCGATCGGCCGGCTGTTGATGATCAAGGGACCGCAATGGGTCGAGGAGCGCGGCGAGGCGCGGCATTTAGGGCTGCTGAAGTCGCTCGAATTACGCAAAGTCGATTCGTATCCGATGCCAGGCACGGCAAGCGAGAGTGTGATTCTCAAACTTTGGCCCAAAGGTCAAACCGAGGTCTGAGTCCCGCTATTTGAGGTCGGCGATGAATCGCAGCAGGCGTGCTTCGAGCATCGCCGGATCGCTGCCGAACGCGGCGAAGAAATCGGTGACGCGGCGCTGGGACTCCGGGGCGGAAGATGGCGGGGCAGAGGTCTTGGTCAGGTACTGCTGCAGCGCGCGCGGACTGGTCTCGGCCAGATAGAACGTCAGTGCCCAGGCTTCCGAGTAGGCGGCGGCCGGGTCATCCCGGAACGAGTCATCCTCGGTCACGAGCCGCATCAGTGTGCCGGTTCGGCGACGGCTCTGGACATAGTCGCGAAAGGCCGCCAGCTGACCGGCATTGACCCGTTCGCGCACGGGCCGGTTCGGTTGTGCGTCCCAGACCGCGGGGCATTCGAACATCGTCGCCAGGCCTTCGACGATCCAGCGGGGTGCCGGAGAACAGCGGCTATGCAGGCCCGTGTTGAACGCCGCCTGGTGCGTTGCCTCGTGAACGATGGTCGCGGCGTTGCGTTTCCAGTGATCGCCGTTCGAGGCGGGTTGTTCGTACATCACCACGCGGTTGGATTGGCTTGAGTAATAGCCGATCATTCCCGGTCCAAGCCGAACCGCTTCCTGTTCGGCATGTTGGTGGAACTCCGCGGGCGAGCCATAAATTATCGCCACCAGAGGAAACTCCGGCGCCCGGGGGGTCAAGCCGCGTGCGGTGCAATAGCGCACGAATCCTCGGTAGAGGTCTTCAAACCTCTGGGGCCATTCCGACGGCAATCTCTCCCGGTGGACGACCAGGTAGTGGACCGTACCGGTGACCTGGTATCCCGTTCCGAACTCGCGCAGCAATCGAGCGCGCAGTTCCGCCGGCGAATAGGCGCGAAAGTCGTTGGAAATCCGCGCAAAGCTGGTCGCCGATCGGGACTCGAACAGCCATAGCCGACCGTCGCGTCCTAGCAGCGATGTTCGATCTTCGGACTGGTGGAGCGGCGCGCCTTCCAGGGTCTCGCCCTGAACCGTGACGCGAATCGTAAATCGGTTGTCGGCGGACAGGGCCACAGTACAACTCGATCCGATGCAACTGACCAGCCCCCCGGCCAGCAAAAGCGGGGGCAGGAACCGGATAGGGCTCGTCGATCGCATTTGCCGACTCTCCACGTGGTGTTACTACCGCTGCCGACCCAATCCTAGAATACGGGCGGTAAAACTGAGGCTGTGCGAGCCCGGAAAAAGCCGTACAATGGCCGGCGGTCGAGCCATCAGGAGATCGCTTTGATACCTTCGTTGTTATTGGCGGGAGCAGTACTGCTCGCACAACCCGATTCCTCGACATCCGCCCCGGCGGCGCCTCAGGACTTGCCTGCGACCGTGCAGCGGCTGGTGCGGCAGTTGAATGACGAGCAGTTGGCACGGCGCGAGGCTGCGGAAAAAGAACTGACGGCATTAGGTCCGCGGGTTCTTGAACTCTTGCCGCAGGTGACGCCGCGGACACCTGCGGAAGTCAAAGACCGCCTGGGACGCGTGCGCAAAATCCTGGAAACTGCCGCCGTGGAGCTGGCGACGCGCTCCGCCGTTGTCACGCTGGAAGGCGAAATGACACTCGAAGAGGCGCTAGCGTCGTTGGAAAAACAGACCGGCAATCGGGTCGTCGATTTCCGCGATCGATTCGACCAGCAGGCAACGTCGATCAAGGTCACCATGGAGGCTTCCAACGTGACCTTCTGGCAGGCGCTCGATGAACTGCTCGATCGAGCGCGCATGACGATCTACAACTATGGCGGCGAGGCCTCGGCGCTGACGATCGTTGCCCGCCAGGAATCGGATGCCGACCGGCGGCAAAAGGCGCGCTATGCCGGCCAGTTCCGGATCGAACCGATCCAGCTCGACATTACCCGCAACCTGCGGAATTCCGGCAACGATTCGATGACGCTGACGCTCGACATCGCCTGGGAGCCGCGGCTGCGGCCGATCGTGATCTCCCTGCCATTTCGCGACCTGCAATTGACCGATGAGTCGGGAGCCAAACTCGAGACGGATGAAAGCAGCGGCGAACCCGAGATCGCCGCTGAAGGCAACGTTTCGGCCGCCGAAATCAACTTGCCGCTGAAAATTCCTCCTCGGTCGACCCAACGGATCGGCAGCCTCAAGGGACGATTGAATGTCCTGGCGCAGTCGCGCAGCGAAACCTTCGAGTTCACCGACCTCGAAAAGATGCGCAACGTGGAGCAGAAGCGCGCCGGAGTTACCGTGGTCATGGAACAGGTCCGGCGCAACCAGAACGTCTACGAAGTGCGCGTGCTGGTCCGCTACGACGAAGCCTCCAACGCCCTGGAGTCGCACCGTGGCTGGATCTACGACAACCCCGCCTATCTGCTCGATCCCAACGGAGCTCAAGTCGATAACGCCGGCGTGGAAGCGGTTTCGCAAAAAGAGAACGAGGTCGGACTGTCGTACAAGTTCGTGCTCGATAAGGGCGGATTCAAAGGACACAAGTTCGTCTACAAGACGGCCGCCAGCCTGATCGAGTTGCCGGTGGAATTTGAAGTAAAGGACATCGAGTTACCGTGATGAGCGCCAACGATCTGGGAAACACGGCAGCCCAGTTGCCGTTTTGGGCCTTGTTGACGTTTGCGGTCGCTGTGCCGCACGGGACCTTCGCCGAGGAGGTCGTCGCCACGGTCAACGGCCAGGCGATTGCGGCGTCCGAAGTCGAACGGGGACTGGCGGCGATTCTCAAGAACCGGACGCTGACCCCGGAGCAATCCGCGACCCTGCGTGGAGAAATGCTGCAGCGGCTGATCGATCGTCAATTGATCGCCCAGGCACTCACCGCCGAAAAACAGTGGGTCAGCAATCAGGATCTCGATCTGGCGGTCGATCGTTTGACGGAGCGCCTGGCCCGCTCGAATGAGTCGCTCGAAAAATTCATGGCTCGCCATCACCTCGATCGATCGGCACTGCGCCGGCAACTGGCTTGGGAAGAGGGCTGGGGCAGATATCTCGCCAGCAGGATCACCGACGCGACCATGGAAAAGTACTTTGAGGATCATCGTCGCGAATATGATGGCACTCGACTGCGCGTCGGACAGATTCTTTTTCCCGTGCAGGCAGGCGACGCCGAAGCGCTGGAGAAGCAGTTGCCGGCCGCTCGGAAGGTGCTCGAGGAACTCCGCCAGCAGCGGATCGCGTTCGACGAAGCGGCCATGCGTTACTCCACCGGGCCCGCGGCACGCGTCGGAGGTGACTTGGGCTACATCGGGCGGCACGAACCGATGCCGGAGGAGTTCGGCAAGGCGGCTTTCGCGTTGGAAAAGGGCGCAATCAGCGAACCGGTTGTGACGCCGATCGGCGTGCACCTCATTCGCTGGACCGATTCCAAACCGGGAATCAAGACCTGGTTCGATGCCCGCGAACAGCTTCAGCAGGATATGGAATTGCTGCTCTTTGAGCGTCTGGCGCAGAAAGCCCGAAAAGGAGCGAAGATCGAGCTCAAGCAGGAAGCCGGCAAGTCTCCCTGAATTGACCGGGAATCCCGTTTACTCATTTTGCGCGGGCGTCGTTGGAGCCCGACGTCGTCGTAACCGGTCAAGAAACCAGTCCCAGACGAACCACTCCAGCAGAATCAATCCGATCGGAACCGCCAGAATAAAAATCTGCGCATAACGGGCACGGTTCGCCCATTCGGGCAACAGGGGCCGCAGCCGCACAAACAGCACACCCGCCATCATGCCGTTCATGATGAACAGCAGACAGGTGACCAGAAAAATGCCGATCAGGTAGCCGCAGCCATCGTTCGGTCGAATTCGAGCGCTCGATTCGGACATGTCATTTTCCCGCTGGCAAAACATCATACTGTGAATACCGAGCCCTCCGATAGAGCGTCCGGTTTTGGCGCGACGGCGGGCGCTGCCCGACCTGATTCCACGGTTACAACCTCCCAGGGTCCCACACGGTCCCAAGGTCATTCCCCGGGCCCTTTCGTCTTGGAGCGATTCCGTCCACGGGCTATCATGGGCGATTACATTTCTTGTTGGTTCAATGCACCGGGGAGTATCATGAGCGAGTTTAGGGTCGAACGGGACTCGATGGGGGAAGTCCAAGTTCCCGCGAAGGCGTACTACGGGGCGCAAACGCAGCGCGCCGTCGAGAATTTTCCGATTTCCGGGTGGCCGTTGCCAGCAGCGCTGATCCACGCGATGGGGATCGTAAAATTCGCTTGTGCCTCCGCCAACCGCGATCTGGGAAAACTGAGCGGGACGGGCAAAGCCCGGCTTGCCCCGCAGCAAATCGACGCGCTACTGGCGGCTTGCCGGGAAGTCTGCGAAAGGAAACTTGACGGACAGTTTCCGATCGACGTATTCCAGACCGGTTCCGGCACTTCGAGCAACATGAACTGCAACGAAGTCATTGCCAATCGAGCGATCGAGTTGCTGGGGGGGGATCGCTTCAGCGCGGAGAAGCCGATCCATCCCAACGACCATGTGAATATGGGGCAGAGCACCAACGATATTTTTCCGACGTCGATTCACGTGGCGGTGGCGGTGGAGATCAAGACGCGCCTGATCCCGGCCCTGCAGAGATTGCAGGAAATCCTGGCCCAGAAGGCGAAGGAATGGGATCGAATTATCAAGATTGGCCGCACGCACCTCGCCGATGCGACGCCCTTGCGATTGGGGCAGGAGTTTGGTGGCTTTGCGCGTCAGATCGAGCTCTCGGTGGAACGCGCCCGGCAGGCGATGCGGAGCGTACTGGAATTGCCGGCGGGCGGCACCGCTGTCGGCTCGGGAATCAATACGCACCCCGAGTTCGGCCGGCGCGTCGCGGAAATCATCGCGCAGGAAACGGGGATCCCGTTTGTGGAGGCGGCGAATCATTTCGAGGCCAATGCACAGCGGGATGGGTTGGTCGATTGCCACGGTTCCCTGCGCACGATCGCGAATTCGCTGTTCAACGTCGCCAACAATATCCGCTGGCTCGGGTCGGGCCCGCGCTGCGGCTTTTACGAAGTCATGCTGCCGGATCGCCAGCCGGGGAGTTCGATCATGCCGGGCAAAGTGAACCCGGTAATGTGCGAGAGCATGATGCAGGTCGCGGCCCGGGTCTTAGGCAACGATCAGACCGTGGCGATCGCCGGTGCGACGGGCGGGCAGTTCCAATTGAATATCATGATGCCGGTCATGGGGCATGCCACGCTGGAGAGCATCCAGTTGATGGCCAACGTGACGCAGGCATTTATCGATTTCTGTGCCGAGGGGATGCTGGCAAACGAACAGAACTGTGAGGCGTCCGTCGAACAGAGCCTGTCGATGGTCACGAGTCTTAATCCGCTGATCGGCTACGAGAAGGCGGCGAAGCTGGCCAAAGAGGCATTTCAGACCGGAAAGACGATCCGCGACCTTTGTCGTGAACAGGGAATCCTCCCGGAGAACACTCTCCGCGAGGCGCTTGATCCGTGGAGCATGACGGAGCCGCACGAATAGCTTGTTACTTATCCAGGGAGGGATTCATCAATGCAAGGCAGTCGAGACTCGGCGGCTATTTACGGCTTGGTGCTGGCGCTGTGCGGCGTGGGAATGATCTTGTCGGCGAGCGCCGCTCCACCCAAATCGGGGCAGCAGCAGCCGGCGTTGCCCGATCGCGAAACGGTCGGTGAGATGGCGAAAAACGCCAAGACGGTCGGTGACTACACCGAACTGGTCGACACCTTGACTCCGCCCGTGTCGGGCAGCGAACTGTTGCCGAAGGACGACTACTTCCGCGAAATGCTTGGTTGGGCGCTCAATCGCCGCGGCGAAGTTTACCTGAAGCATGCGACGCTGGCGCAAGAGGAAGGGAACGCGGCGGAGTCCCAGCGATTGGACCGGTTGGCGATCGCGGATTTCGAGCTTGCGGTTCGGGCCGATCCCGCGAAGTGGAAGGCGTTGCATAATCGCGGCACGTTCTATGCTGTGCACGGCCGGCTGCAGGAGGCGCTTCGCGATTTCGATCGCGTCGTCTCTTTGAATCCCGACTATGCCAACGCCTGGTTCAACCGGGCAGAGTTACGCTTCGATCTGGGCCAATATGAACCGGCGATTCGCGACTATTCGGAAGCGCTGCTGCGTGACGACACGTTGCATTCGGCGTTACAAAAACGTGGCCTGTCCAAATTCAAACTTGGCAAGGTCCGTTCCGCGCTGGCCGACTTCGAAAATGGCCTGGAGGCCGATGACTCGAACGCGGAACTGTACGTGGACCGTGGCGAGTGTCATCGGGCGTTGGGGAATTGGGAGCGAGCGGCGGCCGACTTCCGCCGCGCCATCGAGCTGCAGCCAGATCTCTCCAGGGCGTATCAGCGCGTGGCCTGGTTGATGGCAACGTGTCCCGAGCCGCGTTTCCGTGACGCGGAAATGGCGATTCGCGCCGCCCGGCAAACGCTCGAACTGGGCGGTGCCGACGATTACCAGAGTCGAGACGTTCTCGCTGCCGCGCTGGCCAACGACGGCCAGTACGAGTTGGCCGTCGAGGAACTGCAGCGGGCGATCGGCGCCGCGCCGCGCGATGCCCGCCCGCTGCTCGATCAGAGATTGGAACTCTACCAGAGCAATCGCCCCTATCGCCAGCGTGTTGAAGCGGTGGCGGGCAAGAAAAAATGACGCAATGCGTCCAGAAGAACTGCTGTTGATCGTGAATCCGCGCAGTGGCACTCGGGGCAGTCGCCGGATTCTTGAGGAAATTCAGGGGCCGCTGCGCCGCTCCGGTTGCCGCTTGCAAATCGTCGAAACCGCCGCCGCCCGCGACGCGGAACGCATCGCTCGCGACGCAAACCTCTCCGAGTCCACGGCCGTAGGACTGATTGGCGGGGATGGCACCCTTCACGAGGTCGTCAACGGACTCTTGCAACGATCGCACCTGCCTTCGCCTCCGCTGGCCGTCTTCCCAGGCGGCACCGGAAACACCGTAATGGAACATCTGGGCTGCCTCGACCCGTTGCAGGTCGTTGCGTCTTTTCTTGATGACCGAACGATACCGATCGATATCGCGCGCGTGGAACTGCCTGGAGGCTTGGTCTACTGTTGTAACATTGTCGGCTGGGGAATGGTCTCCGATATCAACAGTACGGCCGAGAAACTCCGTTGGCTGGGACCGTCTCGTTACACCCTGGCCACGCTGCTGCACCTCGTCGCGCCGCGTTTACGCCGAGTAAAGTTGAGCATGGATGGTGTCGAGTTCGACAGGGAACTTCTGCTGGCGATCGGCTGCAACACGCGAACGACAGGACGCGGAATGCTGCTGGCGCCCGCAGCGAGACTGGATGACGGCCGGATCGATCTGGTGCTGGTCCGACGCGCTTCGCGTTGGCGATTACTGCGACTGTTTCTGGATGTCATCCATGGGCGTCCGACCGATCCGCGCATCCTGGAGTCGCATCAGGTTCGCAACTTCAGTCTGATTCCGGAAATCGACGGCCCCTTGAATCTCGATGGCGAACAATCCGGCCAAACCCCCGTCCAAGTAACGATGCTGCCAGGCGCCATCCGACTTTACGCAGCTCCATAGTAACTCGAAACTTGTTTCGAGCAGCCTTCTCGCTCCTAGCACTGACAATTACTCGTGCGTCGTCTGCCCGGTTTCTGTGCAGCCGCATCCAGCCGGCGCTGCCAGAATTTCTACGAAGAAGCCGTATCCTGCATCGATTCAGGGCATGAGCAGTCTTTCTACTCGATGGCTCATCGCTGGTTGGCATGCCGCTTGCGTAGCTTTGATCGAGTGCACATTTTCGCGGACTTGGCGGACTTGGCGGACCGCGGTTGAGCGAGCGGCGACTACAACGTGCGTTGTGCCGTGGATTGTCCTTGCTTGTTGTTCAGGTCCCCATGTCCTTTGCGTTGCCTATCCTCGATTCGGCTGGTCCGGTGCGGAGCACCGACGATTCGGCCGCGCTTTTGTCACTGTTACTGCGGGAGCAGCAGGCGACCGCGGTCGAGTCTTTTTCTCGTTGGCACGATCGGGAAGCGGCGACGAGTGGCATTGCGGCGCCGGCCTCCGAGTCGCGCTATCGCCGCCTGCTGCCGGCGGGGGCTCCGAACGCAGGGCAACAGTATGCCTTCGAAGTGGAACTGGATGGTTGTTCGGGTTGCAAGGCCTGTGTCGTCGCCTGCCACAACCTGAACGGATTGGAAGAGGACGAATTGTGGCGATCGGTGGGAATGTTGCATGGTGGCAGTTCGTCGACGCCGGTGGTTCAGCATGTTACCGCGGCTTGCCACCATTGTCTGGAGCCGGCTTGCCTTAGCGGTTGCCCGGTGGACGCCTACGAAAAGGATCCGTTGACCGGAATTGTCCATCATCTCGACGATCAGTGTATTGGTTGTCAGTACTGCATCTTGAAATGTCCGTATGATGTTCCGAAATACAGTCGCGCGAAGGGGATTGTCCGCAAATGCGACATGTGCAGCCAACGTTTGGCAGTCGGCGAGGCTCCGGCTTGCGTGCAAGCGTGTCCCAACGAGGCGATCCGGATCACGATTGTCGATCGGCACGAATCAGCGGAAAACGCGGAAGCCAATTTGTTTCTCCCCGGGGCTCCGGAACCAGGCTACACGTTACCGACCACGATCTACAAAACGCGCCGACCCCTGCCGGCGAACCTTCTACCCGCTGACTACTACAGCGCAGCACCGCAGCACGCGCATTGGCCGCTTGTGCTGATGTTGGTGTTGACGCAGATGTCGGTTGGTGCATTCGCAATCGATCAGATTTTCGCCATGACGCTGGGCGCAGCCCGGGACGGCGGGGGAACGCCGGCGTCGATATTGCGAGTTATCGCGGCTTTTGTCCTCGGTTTGATCGGGATATGCGGATCGGTTTTTCACCTTGGTCGTCCCTGGCTGGCCTACCGAGCGATCCTAGGTTGGCGCACGAGCTGGCTCAGCCGAGAGGTATTGGCTTTTGGGCTGTTCGCGGCACTCGCATCGGTCTATGCGGCCGCCACCTGGTTCAGTGGCTGGACGGATGCGAGTGATTCGCAACCGTCGATGATCGTACGGCTGCTTGGCGTGGCGGTCGTCGTCAGCGGATTAGCGGGGGTGGCTTGTTCGGTAATGATCTACGCCAGCACCCGCCGCACGTTTTGGAATCCTGCCTGCACGGGATTGAAGTTCCTGCTGAGCTGTCTGGTTCTGGGAATCCCGACGGCGATGTTGTTGAATCTGCTGTTGTCGTCGTTGTCGACAGCGGAACATTTCGCACTTACGGCGCAGTCGATCCAACGTTGGCCGAGCCTGGTGTTGTTGGCGGCGGTAACACCGAAATTGGCGCTCGAGGCAACCGCCTTCCGGTGGCTGGCCGCCAGGACCTTCACGCCCATGCGGCGGACGGCCTTACTGATGACCGGTCCTCTGGCTCGTGCGACCGGTTGGCGGTTTATTACGGGGGTAGGCGGCGGCATGCTGCTGCCGGCGCTGCTGGTGGTCCGGTCGAGCAGCAACGCGAGTTCTGCGCCGCTTCTGGTCGCGGCAGTCGTGGGGGGCATGTTGCTGCTTAGCTTCACAGGGGAATTGCTTGAGCGGTATCTGTTCTTCGCTGCGGTGGTAGCACCGAAGATGCCGGGAGCGCCCGCCGCATGATCGATCAGAATGAGGATACGACAACCGACGCGAGCTGTCGCAGGGGGCTGTTCCGACAGCATGACGGTCCCCTGACCGCAGACTTGCTGTTACGTCCAGGCGGGTTTGGCCTCGGGCAACTGCCCGTGCGGCATTTACCGGACGCGACAACGCCCGTCACCTGTGGATACTGTTCGACCGGATGTTCGTTAACGGTGCATCTGCAGCATGGCCAGGCCGTGGGGCTTTCGCCGACGGTGGACTATCCAGTGAATCTGGGCATGGCCTGCCCGAAAGGTTGGGAAGCGTTATCCGCCTTGAGTGCCACGGACCGTGCCACGACACCTCTGTTGCGCGATCGTCAGGGGCGCTGCAAGGAGCTCGACTGGCCGACCGCTCTACAAACGTTCTGCACTCGCATGCAGGCGATTCAACGGCAATATGGGCCGGATTCGGTGGCCTTTCTCGGTACCGGACAGATCGCCACGGAGGAACTGGCCTTCCTTGGCAGTCTGGCAAAATTCGGTATGGGGATGCTCCATGGCGACGGCAATACGCGGCAGTGCATGGCAACCTCGGTAGTGGCGTACAAGCAGTCGTTTGGATTTGATGCGCCGCCTTACACCTATGACGATTTTGAACAGTCGGACGTGATCGTGCTCGTCGGCTCCAATCTCTGCATCGCGCACCCGATCCTCTGGCAACGAATCTGCCGCAACCCTCATCAGCCGCGGATTATCGTGATCGATCCGCGCAAGACGGAGACGGCGATGTCGGCGACGATCCACCTGCCGTTGCAGCCGAAATCGGACCTGGTGCTGTTTTACGGGTTGGCTCGAATTCTGATCGAGAATGGCTGGATCGACCGCGAGTTCATTGAAGGGCACACGAACGGTTTCGAGGAATTTAGCGGCCACGTTGCCGAGTTCACGCTGGAACGGGTCGTCGCCGCGACCGGAATTGAAGCGGCGACTTTGCAACGGGTTGCGCGTTGCCTGCACGAGGGGCAACGCGTTTCGTTCTGGTGGACGATGGGTGTGAATCAGAGTTACGAGGGAGTAAGGACCGCGCAGAGCATCATCAATCTCGCCCTGATGACCGGCAACATTGGTCGGCCCGGGACCGGCGCCAATTCGATTACCGGGCAATGCAACGCGATGGGATCGCGGTTGTTCGCCAATACGACCAATTTGTTGGGGGGCAGGGACTTTCAGGACGAAGGGCATCGGCGCCACGTGGCGGAGATTCTCGAGATCGACCCTCACCGTATTCCCGATCGTCCCAGTTGGGCCTACGACCAGATCATCGAAGGAATTTTGCGGGACAAAATCAAAGGGCTGTGGGTAGTTGCCACGAATCCGGCGCATTCCTGGATCAATCAGCACATGGTCCGCGACGTACTTTCGCGGCTGGATTTCCTGGTCGTGCAAGACATGTACACGACGACGGAAACAGCGCAGCGCGCCGATCTGTTGCTGCCTGCCGCGGGCTGGGGCGAGAAGTCGGGCACGTTCATCAACTCGGAGCGTCGGATCGGGCTCATCAAGAAGGTGGCGCGGGCGCCAGGCCAGGCGCTTGCCGATTTTTCCATCTTGCGGCTGCTCGCCGACGCCTGGGGCTGCGGTCTGATGTTTCGTCGCTGGACCAGTCCGGAGGCAGTGTTCCAGCTGCTCAAGGAGCTCTCGCGCGGTCAGCCGTGCGACTTTACCGGGATCGCTGACTACCGGATGCTCGACGAGCGTGGCGGCATTCAATGGCCTCGTCCGGCGGCTGGCGGCGACGATCATCCGCAAAGGAGGCTATTCGAGGATGGTCGCTTTTACCACGCCGATGGCCGCGCACGGTTCCTGTTTGACCGGCCGCAACCGATGCCGGAGCGGCCCAGCGAACAATACCCGATGCTGCTCTTGACCGGTCGCGGCACGGCTTCTCAATGGCATACGCAAACGCGAACGGGCAAGTCGCCGGTGCTGCGGAAACTTTATCCCCGGGACATCTATCTCGAAATCAACCCCACAGACGCACGACGAATCGGCGTCAAGCCTGGCCAGCGCGTGGTGGTTCGATCGCAGCGCGGTCAGTTGGTCGCCAGGGCATTCGTAACGTATTCGGTGCGGCCCGGGCAGGTCTTTCTGCCCATGCACTACGAATCGACCAATCGACTCACGCTGGCACATTTTGACTCGCATTCACGCCAACCTTCCTACAAGAACTGCGCCGTCACCGTGCTGCCGTGGGAAACCGCGGACGGCAGTGAATAGCGTCGCAACGGTCGCATCATGCAACAGAAATCCAGAAATTCCGAATCGCAGACGGTAGTTGTCATCGGTAACGGCATGGTCGGCCATCGCTTTTGCGAGAAGTTAACCGAATTTGACGTCGACCGCCGGTTCCGTATCGTCACGTTTTGCGAGGAACCTCGCGCGGCATACGATCGGGTTGGCTTGACATCTTTCTTCGCGCATCGCGACGCGGAAAAGCTGATGCTCGCGCGACTGGACTGGTACCGGGACCAGGGGATCGATCTGCATGTCGGGGACCGGGCTGCGCGCATCGACCGTACGTCGAAAGTCGTCGTTTCGGATCGCGGCCAGAAAGTCCCGTACGACTTTGTGGTACTGGCGACGGGCTCCTATCCATTCGTGCCGCGCATTCCGGGCGTTCAGAATCGCGGGGTGTTCGTCTACCGGACGATCGAGGATCTGGAGCGGATCATCGCCTACGCCGCGGACGTGAAGCGTGCCGCCGTGATTGGGGGTGGGTTGCTCGGCCTGGAAGCCGCCAAAGCGGCATTCGACCTGGGCTTACAGACCCATGTGGTCGAATTTGCGCCGCGGCTGATGCCGCGCCAGATCGACGACGCCGGTTCGAAGATCCTGGTGCGAAAGATCGAGAACCTCGGCGTAACGGTACACCTCAACAAAGGAACCAAAGAGGTTCTTGGCGATCCCAGCGTGCGCGGCTTGCTGTTCGACGACGGCCAGCAACTGGATGTGGAAATGGTGATCATCTCCGCCGGGATTCGTCCACGCGATGAATTGGCCAGGGAGTCGGGTTTGAACCTGGGTGAACGCGGTGGCGTTGTCGTTGATCCCGACCTGCGAACATCGGACCCTGACATCTTCGCGATGGGTGAAGTGGCCCTGCACCGCGGGATGGTCTACGGCCTGGTCGCGCCTGGCTACACGATGGCGGAAATCGTGGCCAGGAACTTGGTGCAGCCGGGATCGGCCACATTTGGCGGCGCGGACATGTCGACGAAGCTCAAATTGATGGGAGTCGATGTCGCCAGCTTCGGTGACTATGAATCCCAAGCGGAGGGCACCCGGGCACTTACCTTCGAGGATCCCTTTGCGGGAGTCTACAAAAAGCTGCTGTTCCGGTCGGACGGCAAGCAGTTGCTCGGTGGGATCCTGGTGGGCGATGCGTCCGATTACGGCAACCTGTTGATGCTCTCGAAGAGCGCAGACCCGCTGCCATGCGAACCGGCGGAATTGATCGTCGGTTCAACGGCGTCCGATCGGGCCCGTCCCACGCTCAGCGCCGACACACAAGTCTGTTCCTGCAATAACGTGACCCAGGGCGCGATCTGCGCGGCAATTCAGGATCACGGGTTGACGACGGTGGCCGACGTCAAACAATGCACCCGGGCCGGAACCGGTTGCGGCGGCTGCATTCCGCTGGTCACCGGGATCCTCAACACCGCGTTAGCCGCCGCCGGGCGGAAGGTCAATACCGACCTTTGCGAGCACTTCGCCTACACGCGTCAGGAACTGTTCGACATCGTGAAGGTGCGGCAGATCAAGACCTTTGACGCATTGCTCGCCGCTTGCGGACGAGGTCAGGGCTGCGAAATCTGCAAGCCGGCCGTGGCCTCGATCCTCGCCAGCCTCTGGAACGACAACATCCTCGACGCCCCCCACCAGACGCTGCAGGATACGAACGACCGATTCCTGGCCAACATTCAACGTGGCGGACTCTACTCGGTCGTGCCGCGAGTTCCCGGAGGTGAGATTACTCCCGATCAATTGATCGCATTGGGCCGTATCGCGAAGAAGTACAATCTCTACACGAAGATCACGGGCGGGCAGCGGGTCGATCTGTTCGGCGCGCAGGTGCAGCAATTGCCAGAGATCTGGGAAGAGGTTGTCGCGGCCGGAATGGAGAGCGGCCACGCTTACGGCAAAGCACTGCGTACCGTCAAGAGTTGCGTCGGTTCCACCTGGTGCCGGTACGGTGTTCAAGATTCCGTCGGGTTGGCGATTCGCATCGAGAAACGGTATCGCGGTATCCGCGCGCCGCACAAGATCAAGGCTGCGGTGAGTGGATGTATCCGCGAATGCGCAGAAGCCCAGAGCAAAGATTTCGGCCTGATTGCCACCGAAAAAGGCTACAACTTGTATGTCTGCGGCAATGGGGGATCCAAGCCCCGACACGCCGACCTGCTGGCCGCCGATCTCGACGAGGCCACGGCGATCAAGTACATCGATCGTTTTCTCATGTACTACATCCGTACTGCCGACCGACTGACGCGCACCAGCGTCTGGCTGGAAAACATGCAGGGAGGAATCGAACATCTCCGCAATGTGATCCTTCACGACCGACTCGGGTTGTGCGAAGAACTGGAACGACAGTGCCAGCACCTGGTCGATACCTATCGCTGCGAATGGACCGAGGTGATCCGTGACCCGGAGCGGCGCCGGGCGTTCCGCCAGTTCGTCAATTCCGACGAATCGGAGATGGGGATCGAAATTGTCGACGAGCGAGGCCAGTCACGTCCCGCGGATTGGCCCGTTGATGGGCAAGGCCCTGCCGCGCGTGAGCCTGACGGCGCAGGCCGGCTCTGGCAGATATCGCCGAGCGATGAGAAGCCCGATGCGGAACTCGCCGATCCAGTAACCGCTGATCAGGAACAGGCCGGCGGCCTCGAAGATCCGCCGCGTTTCGCGCATACCGCGGACCGAGTAAAACGCCGCAACAAGCCTGTTCCACGTGAAGACGCGCGCCCCGAGTGGGTTGCGGTAGGAATGCAATCCGATTTTCCCGAGGAAGGAGGGGCGGCGATCAAGTACGGCAAGACGCAGATCGCCGTGTTCCGATTCAGTAGTCGTCGTGAATGGTACGCAACCCAGAACATGTGTCCGCACAAACGGGCGTTTGTGCTCTCACGAGGCATTATCGGCAGCCAGGCCGAAGTTCCCAAAGTCGCCTGCCCACTCCACAAAAAAACGTTTTCGTTGCAGACAGGCGAGTGCCTGTCGGGTGACCCGATGTCGATCAAGGTGTTTCCGGTGAAAACGGTCGCCGATCAAGTCTACGTTCTGTTGCCACCTCGCGAACAACTGGACGCCCTGCTGGCGACCGAACTGCATTGTGTCACTACCTGTGCGTCGTTGGGCCATTCGAGCCGGCAACTGCCGGCGACTCGAGCACCCGCGGCACCCGCTGAGACAGACACGGCTCTGCTTCCCTTGTCGGGCGGCGCGGGTTGAATCCAGACGAATTCCTTGCAATCTGCGAGTTCCATATGCCTGCCGATCTGAAGAACGAAGACCAATGTCGTTCGCGAGTACTTTGGCTTTCCACGCTTGCATTCACGGTACTATTCGCCGTGTGGCTGATGCTGGGAGTATTGGGCTTGAAGATCAAGGCTGACCCGCAACTAATGCTGGGAGGCTTGGCCGAGCAGTTGAGCGAGTCGGCTGCGCGGGCTGAGATCGAATCGCGATTCGAATGGCTGCTGGCCGTTTCGATCCTGGCGGGGGCGCTGCCGCGATTGAACTTCGGAATCTGGGCGGACCGATTCGGCGGTCGCAACGTAATGGTCGCGTTACTGGTCGGCTGCGCATTGCCAACCGTTTGGCTGGCGTACGCCAGCAGCTTTGGCGAACTCCTAGTCTGCGCCGCGCTGTTTGGTCTGGCGGGGAATTCTTTTTCCGTCGGTATCGCCTGGAATTCTGCCTGGTTCCCCGCGGAGCGCAAGGGCACGGCTCTGGGGATTTTTGGCGCCGGTAACGTGGGCGCTTCAGGTAGTAAGTTGCTGATCGTACTTGCCCCAAGTTTACTCACGCTGGTTCCACCGGCGGGATTCTTCGGCGGTTGGTTGCCGGGAGGTTGGCGCATCGTTCCGTTGATCTATAGCGTCCTTCTGCTGCTGACAGCACTGGCGATCGTCGCTCTCTGTCCGCGGCGCGACCCGCGGCCAGCCGAGGAACGATCCCTGGCGGTACTGCTTGAACCATTGAAGTTCATGCAGGTCTGGCGCTTCGGACTGTACTATGTGGTGGTGTTTGGCGCCTATGTCGCGCTGTCCGCCTGGCTGCCAAACTACTATGTGAATACGTTCGGGCTCAGTCTGGTTTCCGCTTCGCTGTTGACCGCCGTTTTTATTTTCCCGGCAAGCCTGCTGCGGCCGCTCGGCGGATGGCTGTCCGACAAATATGGCCCCCGCACCGTTACCTACGCGGTCTTTGTTGTCATGACACTGGCGACAATTCCACTTTGCTTTCCCCCCAGCTATCTCGCCATCGACGCACGAGGCTTTGCGGCACTGCTGTTCGTCGTCGCGGTCGGTATGGGAATCGGCAAGGCGAGCGTCTTCAAGTACATTCCCAATTACTATCCTCGGGATGTAGGCGCCGTCGGCGGATTGGTTGGATTGATCGGAGGACTCGGCGGCTTCTGGCTGCCGAAGGCGTTCGGCTTCCTCGGCCGCGCCACTGGATTCCCGCAAGCCGCCTTTCTGGCAATGCTCGCCATCTCCGCCGGCAGCCTGCTCTGGCTGCACCTCACCGTCCGCGCCATCTCGCTCGCCCAGCGCCGGATGAATTTGGACAATGGGCTGCAGGTTACTACGGGATAGGGGGGTCGGGGATCGAGTGAGGTGCGGATAGATCGCAGAAATCGCCGTGCGAACCCCTTCTCGCGGCCCTCCGGGATTTGTCGCGATTCATGCTACAATCGCCCTCGAGGAGACATACCATGCATCGCGCCGTTTCACTCGCATTCGCATCCGCCCTTTGCTTCCTTTTGATCGACTGGACCGCACGTCCCATTCGTGCCGACGAAGCGCCGCGTTTGCGGGTGATCAAAGCGGGCAGATTGTTCGATGGCGGCGGCGAGGACTATCGGGCGAATGTGGCGATCCTGATTGAGGGCGATCGGATCAAGGAACTGGTCCCGGTGGCGGAACTCGCGATTGCGCCGGAAGTGGCGGCGGGAGTGGAGGTGATCGACCTGTCGGGCGCTACCGTGCTGCCAGGGCTGATCGACTGCCACACCCATCTGTCGGGCCGAGCGGACCGCTATGACGAAATTTACCGGTTCAAGAGCACGCCCTATTCCGGCGCATTTGCCGCCGTGGTTCATGCCCGCAAGACGCTTGACGCTGGATTCACGACGGTCCGCGATGTGGGCTCGCGGCCGTTCCTGGCGGTCGATCTGCGCGAGGCGATCGAGGAAGGGTTCATTGACGGTCCGCGTGTCGTCGCCAGCGGACCGGCGATTTCGATGACGGGTGGCCACGGCGATTTGAATCGTTTTGCGCCGCAGGTGCGCGTCGCGCTTTTTCCCAATGAGCGGGATTTCCAGATCGCGGACGGTCCGGACCAGGTACGGCAAGTGGTGCGGGCACAGATCAAACATGGGGTCGACCTGATCAAAATCTGTGCCACGGGAGGCGTGCTCTCGCGCGGCAACTCGCCGGGCGCCGCGCAGTTCACGATCGACGAACTTCGCGCCGCGGTCGAAGAAGCCCACGCGGCCGGCCGCAAGGTGGCGGCCCATGCGCACGGCGCCCAGGGCATCAAGAATGCGCTCGTGGCCGGCGTCGACTCGATCGAACATGGCAGTTTGATTGACGAGGAAGGGATCCAGATGATGGTCCGGCAAGGGGCCTGGCTGGTGGCCGACATTTACAACGACGATTATCTGCTTGGAAAGGCGATCGAGTTCAAACTTCCTCAGGAATCGATCGACAAGGAGCGGGAGATCGGGCAGCTGCAGCGCGACAATTTCGCGCGGGCGGTCAAGGCGGGCGTCAAAATCGCCTTCGGCACCGATGCGGGTGTCTACCCACACGGTGACAATGCCAGGCAGTTCGCCTACATGGTGCAGTACGGCTTGACGCCGGCGCAAGCGATCCGCTCGGCCACGTCGGATGCCGCGGAGCTCTTGGGTCGTTCCAAACAGCTCGGCCGCATCGCACCCGGAATGTTCGCCGATCTGGTCGCGGTCGAGGGCGACCCGCTGCGGGACGTTCGGGCTCTGGAGAACGTCGGATTCGTGATGAAGGGCGGAGCGACGATGAAAGATCAGTTGAACTCCCGGGCTCGTCGATCGTCGGAGAATCCTGCACCAGCGACAGCGAGATAGTTGAGCCGGCAGCCCGATCCTGCTCGGTGCTGTCGGTGTACTCTGTGGCTTTTGGTACTCAGGCCTCGGTTCAACCGGCCGGTTAAGACTTGTCGCTAGCCGAGTTCAAAAAACGACTCCTTGCCCAGGTGCCGCACAGACATCGCTAGCAGGGTTGTTAGTGGCGCTGGACCCGCGAGGAAATACCATCCATCAACGGAACTCCGCAAGCACCAGCGTTCCAGGCGAAAAAGCCGCGCTTCAGGGTCATGAAGCGTTAATCGGAGCATTGGCAAGTACCGCGAACGCACGATCATTTCAGTTCGCGCCGCCGCTCTTCGCTGATCGTCCATCCTCCACGTTGCCAGCTTGTCAATGAGTTTGTCCAGGTCACGTCCATGAATGTCAGGAATGTGGATGACGAGGGAGTCGTCATAAACGTCAATCGCAAAGTGTTCGAGGTGCGCCAGTTCGCCCCTCTCCCAGTACTCTGGGAGAGGGGGCGGGGGTGAAGGAACGGAAGGGGCATAGCGCTACGCTGTTGGCAGATGGAGCCGCACCCTTTTGCGACCGTCCACCTGCCGACGGCGTTCCCAGGGGAACATACAACAGCAAGATTCCCGTACGGAAGTTTCAACGTAGGATGGGCCTCCAGGCTCGTCCGTAAGTGCGAATTGGCGTCGCGAAAAAGAACGAGCTTTAGGGGGCCAGCGCGAGAGACGGGGCAGGAGACCCGTCCTACGTAGGATTCACTCGGCTATGTTGGATGAACGACTCTCCAGCAGCAGCGGCGGAACGCTAACCGGCGCTTCGTCGGTCCATTGAATTGTTTCGGGCAGCCTGGTGTCATCGGACGGAACCTCGAATGCCACTGCGAACAGCATCCGCGCATCAGGCGGGATGCGATCCGACGAAAAACTAATGTAGCGGCTGGCGAAGCTGGCAATCATTGGTGAAGACCATGGCCCGTACGAAGGGCTAATGGCAATAGATCTCGGCATCGATGCCCTTGCTTTTGCACTCAATGAGCCTCGCCGAAAGGCGAGTTTCCCAATGTCGGCCAATATACACCTGGGAGAAATCACCGTTCGCAATTCGCTCGATTGGGTTTTCTCGCGGTTTTCAGACTTTCTACGGATGGCGTCACCATCAAATAAGGTCGATGGCACAGAATTGAAAGTGCCATCCTCTACACGGAAAAGGATGTCGAACATCACAACCTTGGAGACGTTGCAGGTTGATCAGTACTTCAGTGAAGAAGGAGATGCTCCGGGTAAGAGAACAGATGATCACGAGAACTCCTTCTCGACCGGAGGGAATGATACGCCTGTGGCTGAAACGGACGACGGTACTAAAACGAGTACAAGCAAGTCAAAGGCGTCGAACATGGGCCGCCTTGGTGCAAGGAAATAGCAACGAAACAGAACTTCCTATATCGAACCTTGACGACTTTTCACAGCCTCGTACAGCGTTGATGTCGTCTTGAAAGCAACCCTCGTTAGTCAGTAACTAGCATTCGGAATGGCCGTCGACAACAATGTCTGGACAACATCCAACGCAGACGATGCTTGACCAATTGCTCGGGCGCCTTGGACTATATGTGGGCGGTGCCGACAAGGCGTTTGGGCAGATCCAGGGCAGCCCGGTGACGATGACGATACTGAGTATGCAGCCACTCGGACTGCTTTTTGGCTTCAAGATTCAGTCACAGCACGCCGCGAAAATTGCCTTGCCCGAGGATGTCGCTGAGCTCGTCGACAAGAACCTCGCCAAAGTTTCACTCAAAGACGGCATCGCCTGGCTCTCCTTGGACGATTTGAGCGATGAGTCCAGCGCATCGATCGAACGCCGCATCCACCGTTTCGCGGAGTCACTCGCGGAGGCAGATATCCGGCTGCCAGCCGGCTGTGCGCAGTGCAGGTCCGATTGTGAAGTCGTCCTGGTCTACGTCGCTGTGGTGGCTGATGGATGCATTCCTGGCCTGGAGACAGAATGACGAGATCGCGCTTGAATTTTATGACTTTTGGATCGTCTTCGCGCTGCTCGCGGTGATCGCCGGCGCAATCGGGTATCCGCTTGGCGCTTTTTTATCGCGGTCGGGCAGGTTTTCCGGGTCTTAACTCCAGACTGAATCGAAGTACCTGCTTGTTTCCTGCCGGGCAACGAGAGTATTCTTGGATCGGTATCCGCCACGCCCGCGTTGGGAATTCTCGATGGAAGTGTCTGCCGAGATCGATCCGGTCCAGGACCCGCATCTGCCGCCGATGGGGCAGTTGGGGGATCTGTATTTTCCCCGGGTACCACAATCGATGGCCGAAGCCCGCTTGGACGACGGCATCCTGGCCGACCTGGCGATCAAGTTTGTCTACACCATGAATCGGTTTACGCCCAGCTGGCTGGGCGAGCGACTGGTGGTTTCGCCAACCGTAACCGCCGAAGTCGTCAACCAACTTGCGATGGATGGACTGATCGAAGAGACGATGGCGACCAGCATGGGCCAGGCCGTCTATCGGATCAGCGATCGAGGCCGACGGCATGCCGAACGGGCCATCGAAGTCTGTGGCTACGTCGGCCCCGCGCCGGTCAGCCTGGAAGCCTACTCGGCGATGGTGCGTTGGGAGTTCGCGCATACTCCGCGAGTGACATCCGAAAATGTCAGCGCAGCGCTGGCCGATATGGTGCTGACACCGCGGGCGGTCGAGATCGCCGGGCTGGCGGTCTCCTCCGGCCGCAGCTTGTTTCTCCACGGTCCGTCCGGAAACGGCAAGAGCAGCCTGGGACGCAAGATCCACAGCGCGCTGCAGGGCGATTACTGGATTCCGTATTGTATCTCGGTCCGAGGCAGCGTGATCCGGTTCTACGACGAACAGGTCCACGAGCGCGTCCCGTTCGGGTTGGAAGGGCTGGCCGACATCGACCAGCGATGGATCCGCGTCCGCCGACCGCTGGTCGTGGTCGGGGGTGAGTTGACACTCGAATATCTCGACCTGGTCTACAGCGCGTCGCTGCGCTATTACGAAGCACCGCCTCATCTGAAAGCCAACGGCGGACTGTTCCTGGTCGACGATTTCGGCCGCGAACGGGTCTCGCCACACCAGTTGTTGAACCGTTTCATTACACCGATGGAGCACCATTTCGACTATTTCACCTTGGTGACCGGCCAGAAGATCCAGGTGCCGCTGCGGCATGTGCTGATCATCGCCACGAACCTCAGTATGGAGGCGGTGACCGATCCGGCCTTCCTCCGCCGGATGGGATATCGGTTATTGCTGAACGCGCCGACGCCGGAGCAATACGCGCGCATCTTTCGCGACTATGCCCAGAAACATGGCGTGACCGTTTCCGGCGAAGTGCTGGACGGGTTGTTCGAACGATACCGGATACAGCAGCGGGAATTGCGCGCCTGTGAACCTCGGGACCTAATCGAGCGTGCGCGCGACATTTGCCGGTTTCATGGCAAGTCGCTGAAGCTGAATGCCAAGGTACTGGACCTCGCCTGGAGAGGCTATTTCGGCACCGCGCGCACCACGGACAAGAAAGACACCGACGGCCCCGCACAGGGCTGACGATGTGACATGTTCGGCGTCCACAACCGCTCCTTCCACTCGCGCGACGCGGTAGGATGGCTCGCGGTGATTTCCTCCGTTCGTGCGTGATCGATTGCCGCAAACCGATTCTTCGGAGCATCCCTATGCATCGTGCCGCTGTTCACACCCAGTTGTTTCTGTTGACCGCGTTATCCATCCTGTTGCATAGCGGCACCGCGGCTTCGGCGGAGCCGCTGGCGCGCGACGAGTTTGTTCGTTTGCGGGAGTTGCTGCAGCCGGCCGAGAACGAGCTCTGGCGGATGATTCCCTGGCGGCTGTCGGTGCTGGAGGGCCAGCAGGCGGCTGCACGGCAGCACAAACCGATCTTTATCTGGGCGATGGATGGTCATCCCCTGGGCTGCACCTGAAACAACGGAGTGCTCGACCGTGCGTCGACCTTCGCCGATCAGGATATTGTCAGGATGCTTCAGAACGAGTTCATCGCCGTGGCGATCGATCAAGCCTACCAGCGCAGGCAACAGGACGCGGAGGGCGAGTTTTATCGCCAGATTGCCCGGCAAAGCCCGCGCAACAACTTCGAGAACACCACGCAGGGATTCTACGTGGCGACAGCGGGAGGCGAGCTGCTGCTGTTCAACAACAATCGCGACCCCCAGAAGCTGCGCGACCTGCTGCGCAAGAAGCTCGCTGAATTCAAACGCAGTGCCGCCGCCAGCGCCACGGTGGGAGCGCTGGAAGCGGGCAAGCTCGACGCCCGGTTCAATCCGCGTCCGCCCGAGGGAGGATTAGTCGTTCGTGTGCGGGCAAAGGTATTGGACGGTTACGAGCCGACGGACGACGCGTTCAAGGCCATCTTCCAGTCGGCCCTGTCGCGCGACAATCTCTGGATCTCCAAAGCCGAGCATGAAGCGATGCTGCGCGGCAGCATTCCTGACGCCCTGCAGCGGCGGATCGCGCAATTCCATCTCGTCGATAACACGCGCGGAGAGCCGCCGATGTGGACCCCCGAGGAAGTTCGGCATCTGGCGATGCGGCTGGAAGGGGGCCAGATTCGCGGGTCGGTGCGGATGGAAACGGAGGATGGCAAGCGTGGATTCGAAGCGGAGATGTTTGGCGAATTCGAGGCGGAAGGCGCGACGATCCGAAGATGGGATCTGGTTGTACGGGGCGAGTTCTGGGGAGACGGGCCGTTCACGCGCGGCGCGCCGGCGGGCCGATTCCCGCTGGCAATCGCCTTCTCCCTGGCCGACGGAAGTGACGCGGCCGACGCGATTCCGCCTCAGGCGTCCCGCGGCTGGCCACAAGGATATCTGCGCTGAACAGGGCTCAGCCCTGAGCGGCAAACAGTTGTCGGATCGGCTCGCCATTGGCGATTCGCCAGGGGCGATCGGTTCGATCGTGGATGTGGGTTGCCGGATCGAACCCGAACCGCCAGTAGATCGTGGCCGCGAGATCGGCGGGAGTCGCGGGGTCTTGTGCCGGGTAGGCGCCGATCGCGTCACTGGCGCCGTAAATCGCGCCGCCTTGCACACCGCCGCCGGCGAGCAGTACGGTGTAGCAGTCCGGCCAATGGTCGCGACCCGCGTTGGGATTGATCTTCGGTGTGCGACCGAACTCACCTGTCGCGACGACCAGGGTCGAATCAAGCAGGCCTCGTTCGTGTAGATCTTGAATGAGCGCCGCCAACGCGCGATCCGCGGGTGGCAACAGAAACTGCTTGTGTTGCGCGAAGTTGTTGGCGTGGCTATCCCAATTCTGGCCCTGTTGGCGGAAGTCATAAACGTTCACGAACGGCACGCCGATCTCCACCAACCGCCGCGCGATCAGCAGATTCTGGCCCCGCATCTGGCGCGCGTACCCGCCCTCCGCGCCCCCGGCGCCGGTTGCCGGCTCGACCCCGTAGACACCGTATCGTTCGCGCACTTCCGCCGGCTCCTGGCTCAGATCGAGCGCCCGACGAATCTCCTCGGAATTCAACAGCCGCAGCGCCTTGTCATAGTATTGCGTCAGGTTCGCTTTGGAACTTGGATTCGCCGCGGAGACCGCTTGCAGCCGGTCGAGAAACTCCGAACGACCTTGGATGCGGGTGGCGGGCAGGTCGTCCCGCAACATCAGTTCCTGAACGGCGTAACTCTGCTTGTCGGGGTTGACCGTGATTCGGAACGGGTCGAACGCCGATCCGAGGAATCCGCCGCCCTGGCACGGGGTGTCGACGACATTGTGGAAAACGAACGGCAGAGCCGCGTGCGGCACGACCAGGTTTCGCTCCCGCTGCAGATGGCTGACCGTCGCGCCATGGCAAGGAAAAAACTGTTCGATCGGAGCGAACTCCTCGCGATCACCTTGCGCGGCCTGCCGGCCGGTATGCGTTTCAATCGATGCCGAATCGTGCAGGCGGTTGGAATGATGCATGCTGCGAATCAAGGCGCAGTGGTGCATCACCTGGGACATTCTTGGCAGATGCTCGCCGATTCTCAGACCGGGCACCGAAGTGGCGATCGACTGGAACTCGCCGCGGACGGTACTGGGCGCCTCAGGCTTCAAATCGTAGGTGTCCAAATGACTTGGGCCACCATAAAAAAAGACAAATATGCAACTGCGGATCGCCCGCCGCGGTCGCATCGCTTGCTGGTCGGCCTGAAGCTGCGCCTGCCAGAGTCCACCCAGGGACAGTCCGCCCGCCGCCCCCCACGTCAGCAGGCGCCGCCGATTCAGTTCGCGCACAACGGGTAGCTTTTCCATCAGGTCGACGCTGTCGTTTGTCATTGTTTCAGGTAGAGGTCGAGCCACGCGTAAGCGCGACGTCGAGCGTCCTCGGGAAACGAATGGTCCGCTTCGGGATAGTGAGCGGTCAGTTGCTCCGGCACGCCCATCAGATCATACACTGCCGCTGCCGCCTGCAGGACATCACGAACTCCCGATACGTCGAAATCGGCGTCGCGTGTTGCGGCGCAAGCCAGGAACGGTCGAGGGGCGAGTGCCGCGACGATTTCCGGGAAATCAAACGGCACGCGGGCCGCGTCATTGCCGAACTCGTTCGCAATCCGTGGCATGTAAGGTTCCGCGGTCCAGCTCGGCATGTCGTCCTTGCGGAAGGTGGTGAACCCGCAGCTCGATACAATCACTTTCAGCCGCGGTTCAAATGCGGCTGTAAACAGGGCATTGTGGCCGCCCAGGGAATGACCGATCACTCCGATCCGGTCCGCGTCGACCTCGGGCAGTGTCTCCAGCAGGTCCACGGCGCGAACGTTGTCCCAGATCGCCTTCATCGTTCCGCTGGCATAGCCGTGTCGCTCGCTGAAATCAAATGTCGACTCGCCATAGCCTGGGTAGTCGGGGGCAAGCGTTACATAACCTCGATGTGCGAGATGCAGCGCGTAGTGCATGCTGGAATCGCCCGCGAGCCCGGCGGGCTCCCGCTTCCCTTCGGTAGTGGTCTGCTGCAGACAGAGCACGGCAGGCCTCTTCGCGCCGACTGCAGTGCGCGGCAGAAAAAGATAGGCCGATACGCGACCGGTCGCATCGCTGCGGTAACTGACCTTGCGACGCTCGATGCCTTCCGGAAGCTCGACCGACTCGAGCTCCTCGGCGTCGATGACCTTCAGGTCGAGCGCCACTCGCCTGGCCGGATTCGGAAATGGACCCATCACCGATTCCATGGCGGCCTGAATATGCCGGCGACGAGTCTGCCATTCGGCCGCCGTACGAGCCCGCCGTCGGTGGCCGCCACCCTCGCCGCCGTCCAGATCGACCGTTAACAAATCAAAGCGATCGGGATAGGCGGGGGTGGCACGAGCCGGCTCGAAGCGTCCGACCGGGTATCCGGCGGCGTAGGAGATAATGTAGACACCGTCGCGGGTCCGATAGCGGATCTCGTCGCCCCGTTCGAAATCGGTAAGGGTCGTTCGTCGATAGTCTGCGCCGGCGTCGGGCGCCAGCCATTCGCCAGCCACTTTTTCAGGAATTCGAGTCCGGTCTCCCAGATCATGGCCGGTCGAACGGAAAATTGTTCCATCAACTTGCTCGGGAGTGACCCAGACGGGGGAAACGCGCAGGCCTGACTTCTTGATGTTGGCGATCATCTCCCGCGCATCGTCCAGGCACGTCAGGTCATCGACGCCGTTCACCGTGAAAATCATGCTGGATGAACCGAGGCGTTTCATCGCCGCCAGGTGGGAGGGGTGACCTGCAAACCGGATTTCCTGCGCGCCGATCGCAAGAAAATTGGGACTGGCCGGATCGCGGCTCCAGCGACCATCCAACCCGTGTGCCTCGGGCAGGTTGTAGGCCAGGGCGTCACTGAGTTTCTTCATGCCACAGATGTCGACGATGCAGGTGAATGTTCGCGGCGCGAGCTTATTGGCCATCAACGAGACGTTGCCTCCGCCCGATCCGCCCGTGGCGTAGATTCGGTCACGAGCAAAAGCGACCTTGGACTGATCCAGTTCGTGAAAGACGAGCCAGAGAGCGCGCAGCGCGTCCAGTCCCTGCAACCAGCCGAAATCGTACGGCTCGGGGTCGTCGATCGACGCCTTTTTCCCACTTTGCAGATAGCGCACGCTGATCGCGACCACGTTGAATTTACGCGCGAGATAGTTGGGATCGGCGGTGCCGTCCAGATCGAGTCCTCCCCAGTTGTGCAGCGTCAGGAACAATCCCGTGCCGGGACCGACGCTTTTTTTGCTTCCATCCGGGTAGTAGATCCCGACGCGTACCGTGCGCGCGCCGGGTTGAAGCGGCCATTCCTGGGCCGGAATTTCGACCGCGCCGTTGGAATCGGGCAGGCGAGGCCACTCCTCGGCGCCCGCAATTCTAGCCGCGAAAACACCGATCGATGCCCACAGGACCGTCCACGGGACGAACCCGAATCGTCTGGCGTTGTTCATGGAGGGGGTGTCCGTTGGCCGATGCACCAGAGGTGCTGATGGGTACGCAGGAACAACTGCCCGTTGCTCGGCGCGACCGACGCGTTACTCAATTCGGCTTCACCCAGCGAGTTCTTCGCCACCAGCTCAAACGTCGGACTGGCTCTGAAGACAAAACAGTCGCCTCGCTGCGTGATCGAATAACAAAGGCCGTTCGCCAGCATCAGCGACGACCAGTTGGTGCCGCCGTCCAGACGTTGCTCCCAGACAAGCTCGCCGCTGGACAGGTTAAAACACTCAGCGATTCCCGGGTCGTTATGAATGTAGATATGACCTTCATGGATCACGCCGGAGCCGATACGCTGCTTGGTCTTGGGATGCCGCCACAAGCGGCGATCCGCCGTGATGTCGCCATTTCCACCGGCCCGCAGCGCGATCGTCATGCCGTTGAAGCCGCCCATACCCACGATAATGCCGTCGGAAAAGAGCGGTGAGGTATAGACCAGCGGGTTGATGCCCGAGCATGTCCAGTACTCTTTGCCGGTTCGCGGATCGAGTCCGCAGAGGCGAAACGGAAAGCTGATCAGCAGTTCCTGGCGACCCTCGACTTCGCGGATGATCGGCGTCGTCCAGGAACCGTGATAATCGACGCTGGCGAACTTCGCCTCGGCGGTTCCCTGCCTGTTGATCGGTTCGTCGTGCTTCCAGACCGTCGCGCCGGTCTTCTTGTCCAAGGCGATCAGGAACGAACCGTCTCCCGGTCCGAAATGCAGATAGCAGAGATCATCGTGAAGAACGGGCGAAGCGCCATAGCCCCAGATATGCTTTTGTGTGCCCAGCTCGCGCCGCCAGAGTTCCTTGCCCTGCATATCGTAGCAGAACAGTCCCGCGGAACCGAACCAGGCGATGACCCGTTCGCCATCGGTGACCGGCGAGGAAGCACAATAGGGATTGGTTCCGTGGGTGGGATCGGGCTCTTTCCAATCCGTCCCTTGTTGCCAGAGTTGACGCCCGTCGCGGCGATCGAAGCAGATCAGCGTTCGGCGATGCTGTTGTTCCAATGCTTGCGTGACGAAGATCCGTTCGCCCCAGATGATCGGGGTGGAGTTTCCTCGCTCCGGCAACGGGACTTTCCAAGCGACGTTCTCCACGGCGCTCCAGCGTGTCGGCAATCCTTTTTCCAGGCAGGTGCCGTCCCCGCGAGGACCGCGCCAGGCCGGCCAATCGTCGGCCGTTGTCGCCTCCACCAGAAAAATCAGCGCCAGGCAAATTCCCACTGCCACGCCGGCCCTCGCGAGGCAACGGCCATTCCATCCGAATCGATCTCGAAACATTCCCATTCCCTCCGCGATATCAGGCCGTGTAGGTTGTAATCCATTCCAGAATCCGCTCACCGCATTCCGGCGGCACGGTGTGGCCCTGCTTGTGGTTGTAGAGCCCGATCGGCGGCGTTTTCTGGTAGAGCTGGTAAACCTGCATCGCGCTGGCAATGTACGGCCAGCTGCGATCGCCGTCGGCCGAGTCTCCACCGATCAATAGGAACGGACGCGGTGCGATGGCCGCCAGCAACTCGTGATGGTCGCGGACAAATTCATCGGTTTTGATTGTCGCGCCCAGGTACCAGGGATCCTCCCAGTTGGAAAAGAACTTGCCGATTCCGCCTTCGCTGCTCACCGCGGCCGCAATTCGTGGATCGAACGCGGCCAGGTAGAGCACTTCCTTGGCGCCCAGAGAGTGTCCGACACAGGCGATTCGCTTGCTGTCGACGCGTGGGGAGCGCGCGAGCAGGTCGACGGCGATCTGCGCGTCGAGCAGCATCCTGGCCATGCCTTTGCAACCGGGATGCGCCTCGAGGAAGCGGGACGATTCTTCGTTTGCCTTGAGCTGCTCGTTCGTCGGCCAGAGGTAGTTTCGCGGGGCAATGCAGACGAATCCCCGTTGGGCCAGTTGCAGTGCGAACGCCTGTTCCTTGTCCGCGGCCAGTCCGGCGGGCTGGCGAATGGAATGTTCGACGGTGGAGTGCAGCACGACAGCGGCTGGGGCGCGCCGATCGAGATCCCGCGGTTCGAGCCAATACGCTTCGCTGAACCAGTCTGGCTCGACCTGATAACGAATTCGCCGGCGCCACACTCCCGCATCGTGGTCCTCGGCCAGGACAGTCACCTCCAACTGCTCGGGGCGCCGCAGCTTTTCCAGGCCCAGAAAATCACTCCATTGCGCCAAAAGCCGCATACGGCGCTGTTCCCACTCCGCCACGGTACGAATTTCGCGACCGTGTTCGTCGACCAGCAGTGGCGGAAGCGGTTTGCTCTCGACCGGCGGATTCGCGATCGGTGGTCGAGGCTGCTGGATCTCCGCCAGCCAGGACACATTGCGTTCGCCCGCCGTCTGGGCGGGCAACCAACGCGGAAGCGACATCAACCCTACACCTAACGATAATGCTGTTCGACGTGATAACATGGGACTTGATTATGATGCCTGTCCCGCGGCATTTGAACCAAGGTAAGGCCACAATCGCCGATGACCGGCGTGTCCCTTGAGAGAGCATCGGAGCGAGCACCGAAGGGAGCACTTGCGAGCTGTATGATTCCTCCTCAATTCGAAATTGCGATCCATGCCCGGCCGACGAGTGCCGTGGAGGGGGTGGAGCGACCGATCCACGACCGGCCCGCCAGGATTCTGGCCGTGGAGCCGGCCGAAATGAACCTGCCGTTTCCCTGCAGTTTTGAGGAGCTTTTCGAACGCCTTGAGCGGATCCCGCGATTTTTTGCCGAACCCGACGGCTCGTTCGTCTGGACTGGAATGGACGACGGAACGAACTGGCAGCTCGAAGGCAATCTGTACGACCTGCACGGCCGCGTGATCTGGGTCTCCGTGAAGGGGTTTTGTCCGGAATCGCGTTGGCGGCAGTTCATCGCCCTCTTGGGTGAGGGTAGCGACGCGGGCTTTGCCATTCAATTATTGCACGAAGCGGTCTACCTGAGCCAATCGGAGTTTCTGCGTTGGCAGTGGGACCGCGATTGCTGACCGACGTGTGGCTGCCTATGATCGAATCTAGACGACGTCAACGCGAATTCAAGTTCAAAAGAACCCGGGAACACGATGCGCTGGCCGCTACGCAATCAGATTCTGCTGCCCTTCACGAGCATCATGCTGCTGGTGATCGTCGCCGTGACGGCCAGCAACGCCTATTTCGCCGCGGAAGATTCCGCCGGCAGAATCCAGCGGCAGATGCGCGCGATCGGTGCCACACTGCGTGAATCGCGGTTCCCGCTGACGGAAGCCGTGTTGCAGCAGGCGAAAGGACTCTCAGGAGCCGAATTCGTCGTCACCGATTGGGACGGCAAGGTGCAGGCCCAAACGGTCGGTGCCGCCGCGGAGACGGCCTGGACTACGAGCGCCGAGCTGGAACACGGAAGAACAGACGAGACGGTGTCGCTGGACGGCACCGCTTACGTCCAGATGCGTATCGAACGCGCCGCCAGCGATCACGAGCCTCCGTTGCGGCTGCACGTGCTTTACCCGCTGGCGACCTGGACCGAACTGCAGCGCCGCGCCGTGCTGCCACCGTTCATCGTCGGACTGATCGCGGTGTTGCTGGTTGTACTGTTTTCGATCGGACTGGCGCACCGGATTTCCAGTCCGCTGCAGTCCGTCGTCGAACAGGTCACGCGAATCGCTCGGCAGCATCCTCGTCCGCTTCCTGTCCCACGGACCGACGATGAAGTGCGACGGCTGGTCGAATCGGTCAACGGGCTGGTGTCGGAACTGGAAGCCCGTAACCAGGCGATCCAGCGCTCCGAACGCCTGGCGATGCTGGGCAAGTTGAGTGGCGGACTGGCGCATCACTTGCGCAATGGCGTGACGGGTGCCGGACTGGCGTTGCAACTGCACCGTCGCAGCTGTCGGCAGATCGACCAGGAGAGCTTGGACGTGGCACAGCGGCAGCTGGAACTAACCGAGGAGCATCTGAAGTGCTTTCTTGCCGCCGGTCAACCGCAGCCGCTGGAACTGCGTCGGACAAATCTCGGCGAATGGGCCGACGAGATAACGCGTCTGGTCCAACCGGCGTGCCAGCACCTCGGTGTGCGTTGGAGCCGCAGCATCGATCCGAGCCTTTCTGCCGTTCCGTTGGACGCCTCACAACTTCGCCAGGCCGTCTGCAATCTCGCGATGAATGCGATCGAATCGGTCGGGCACGGCGGCGACGTGTGGTTGGAGATTGCCGGACTGTCCGGTGGCCGAACGGCGATCCGGGTCGTCGATAGCGGGCCCGGGCCGAGCGCCGAGATGGAATCGCGCTTGTTCGAGCCGTTCGCCACCAGCAAACCGGAAGGAATTGGACTGGGGTTGGTCGTCGCCCGGCAGATTGCGGAGGCGCACGGAGGCACGCTGCATTTCCTTCGACGCGATGGGCGATGCTGCTTTGAATTGTTGCTGCCGCCGACGCCGCTGCCGACGACGGCGGCGGCGCAGGCTGATTTGCCCGGCAGTTCGATTCCGTCGCAAAGCCCTTTCGAACGTGCGGATTCGGCACCACCCGTCGCCGAAAGGGAGCCGGTATGAATCGTGGATCGGCGCACGTTTTGATCGTCGATGACGAGCAGGCGATCTGCTGGAGCCTGCGTCGGCTGCTCGAGGAAGAGGGATACAGTGTGGATGTGGCGTCCTCGGCGGAGGACGGACTGGAGCGCGTCAAGACGCGAAAGCCACAGTTGTTGATCCTGGATGTTCGGCTGCCGGGGATCGACGGGCTGTCGGCAATCCCCAAATTCCGTCAACAACTGGGCGCGGTCCCCATGGTGCTGATCACGGCATTCGGGAATCTGCAGACAGCCATCGCCGCGCAGCGTGGCGGGGTCGTCGAGTATTTGACCAAGCCGTTCGACTTGGCGCAGGTGGTCGCGGCGGTGCAGCGCGCACTTGCCGGCGACGAGGAGTCCGCGGCGGCGGCTGGCACTCCAGGTCGCGGCCGCACAGGAGCCGTGCCCGGGGCCGCCGAATCGCAGGGGCCGTCCGGTGGCGCATCCGCCGAGGAAATCCTGGGTGCCAGCCCGGCGATGCAGGAGGTCTTCAAAAAAATCGCGATCGTCGCGGCCACCGAAGTTCCCGTGGTGATTTCCGGTGAGAGCGGGACCGGCAAGGAACTGGTCGCCCGCGCAATTCATCGACATTCCCGCCGCGCCGATCGCCCCATGATTCCCGTGCACCTTGCCAGCCTCAGTCCGTCCCTGGTGGAAAGCGAACTGTTTGGTCACGTTCGTGGCGCGTTCACCGGCGCCGACAACGATCGACTTGGAATGTTGGAATTGGCACACGAGGCGACCGTCTTCTTTGACGAGGCGGCGGACATTCCGCCGCAAAGCCAGGTCAAGCTGTTGCGGGTACTGGAACAGCGCGAACTGTTGCCCGTCGGTGGCACGCGAACGCGACCGTGTGACTTTCGTGTGATCGTGGCGACCAACAGGGACCTGCGCCAGTGCGTTGCCGATGAGACGTTCCGTCAGGATCTCTTCTACCGCCTGGCCGGTTTTGAGATCGTGCTGCCGCCGCTGCGGGAACGCGGCGACGATATTTTGATACTCGCCGAACATTTTCTGCGATCGGCCCGAGTTCGACACGGCACGAATTCACGTTTCAGCCAGGCCGCCATCCAGGAGTTGAAACGCCGTTCATGGCCAGGAAATGTTCGTGAATTGCGAAACGCGGTCGAATATGGCGCGCTACTCGCCCGCAACGGCCTGATCGTTCCCGAGCACCTGCCTCCCGAATTCCAGTTGCAGCAAAATTTGCCGACCAACGACCTTCAGTCCGCGGTTCGGGAATGGGCACGGCAGCAACTTGCCGTGGCCCCCGATCAACCTGACTTGTACGAGCGATTCCTGGCGGAGGTCGAACCCGCGTTGTTTCACACGGTACTCGAGCGTGTCTTTCAGAATCGATCGGCGGCGGCGGAAATCCTCGGAATCCACCGCGCGACCCTGCGGAAGCGGTTGGAGTAACAGGACGTGGCGCACCCCACCGATTTTGATCCGTACTTCGAATGGCTTGGAATTTCGCCGGCCGACCGGCCCCTGGATCACTACCGACTGCTCGGCCTGCCTCACTTCGAATCGGATCTTGCGCGGATTGAGCGTCATGCCGACGAACGTATGGCGAAGGTGCGCCGCTCCCAGACTGGACCGCGCGGTGTCTGGAGCCAGCACATTCTCAACGAGCTTTCAAGTGCTCGCGGATGCCTGACCCACCGCGAAACGAAGCTGACCTATGACGCCGCGCTGCACGGCATCCTCAGTGCGAGCCAGCCCGTGCCAGAAAGCGCCGACGTGCTCATTCCACCACCGGCGCCATCGTGGGAGATCGATCCTATCGCGTCAGCTCCCGTCACTCCTGCGCTGGTGGTCATTCGCGATCTGAACAATGACCTGGATTCCCCTGCGCGTTCGCCGACACCGGCCGCCGGTAAGTGGATTCCGGTCGTCGTCGCGCTTGTGGTGGTGGCAGCGGGCCTCATACTCTTCGCGGTCCTGCTGGGCCGCAAGTCAGACCCGCGCGATCGAAACTCATCGGGTGCCGACGTGTCGAGCCGACCCCGCGTCGGTTCCGACGTCACAAAAGAACGCAGAACCAAAGCACCGGAGAACGATTCCGATCCGAACCTTGTGCGTCCCCTGGCCAATGGAAAACTGGATTTCCCCGTCACGCTCGCGCAACTGCACGGCGAATCGCTTGCGGTCGAAGTTCAGCATGGCCGCAGCGTGGTCGCGGGATGGAAGTCGACGCAAGAGTATCTGGAGTGGACGTTTCGGGTGGAGAAGCCCGGCGTATTTCGCGTGCGCGTCCACTACACGGCAACCGAACCGATGCACGGAGGGCGCATGATGGTGTCGGTGGGTGAAAGTCGTAAAGGCTGTGATGTGCGATCCTCGGAGGAAAACGAGTTTCACTATGAGGAGTTTTATCTGGCGGTACGCCGCTCGGGCGAAAACCGCTTGACGGTGCGCGCGGAATCGGTGCCTGGCCCGGAATTCCTGGTCTTGGAGCGGATCGAATTCCTCCCGCGGTGAGAGCCGGTTGCGAATGCGATTCGCCTTCCCGCCGCTGCCAAACGGCGGCGATTTTGTTAGACTGACGCCCTCCCCCGCTCGATTTCTTTTCACCGGCGAGGAACCCTCCCATGGCGGATCGAAGATCGCTCCGATTGACCGACGCTTCCCCGTCCCTCGATCTTGATCGACGGGCATTGTTCGCCTACTCGGCGCTGCTCGGCGGCGCGATGGTCGCCCCAGGCAGCGTTGCGGCGGTCGCGGGCGACGCGGAGCGCCCGGCACCCCGAGCCCGACCGGCCGTCGTGCAGAAACGCAAATATGAAATGAAGAAGTCGATCAACATGTGGGCGTTTCCGTACCCGCAGAAATGGTCGCTCAAGGATTGCCTGCAGCTTGCCAGGGACGCCGGGTTCGACGGCGTGGAGATTAATTTTGCCCTGGAAGGAGAGTTTTCCAGCGAATCGTCCGAGTCGGACATTCGCGCCATCGGTCAATTGGCGCGCCAGGTCGGCATCGAGATCAGTGGCGTCTGTTCGTTTTTGTTCTGGCCCTATTCGATGTCGCACAATGATCCGCAGAAACGGCAGAAAGGAATCGAACTGGCGCGCAAGATGATCCAGGCGACGCATTGGCTGGGAATTGACAACCTGCTGGTCGTTCCCGGCGCGGTCTACGCGCCCTGGGTCGAGAACTACGATCCCGTCCCCAACGACGTCTGCGAGCAGCGGGCGCGCGAGGTGGTGCGCGGATTGATTCCGTTCGCGGAGAAAGCCGGCGTCTCGATCAATATCGAGAACATCTTCATGAACGGATTCCTGTTCAGCCCTCAGGAGATGGTGAGTTTTGTCGACAGCTTCCAGAGCCGGCATGTACAGATCCACTTCGACACGGGAAATATCATGCATTATCAATTTCCCGAGCACTGGGTGCCGATCCTCGGCAACCGTATCAAGAACATTCACTTCAAGGAATGGGATAAGCGCGGTCAAGAGTTCAATCTGCACACATTTCGCACGCTGCTGGACGGCACGACGAATTGGCCGGCGGTGATCGCCGCGTTGGATGCGATCGGCTATCGGGGATTCCTGACGTTTGAATATTTCCATCCGTTCCAGCATTTTCCGGAGGCGCTGATCTATCAGGCGTCCGACGCGTTGGATTGGATGCTGGGAGCCAAGAGTTGACGAGTGCACTGGTACCACTCATCCTGCCCCAGGCGCCGTTGCCGTCCGCAATGCGCCCCGAGATTCTGGCTCCCGCCGGGGACTGGGATTGCCTGCGCGCGGCGGTGGAGAACGGCGCGGATGCGGTCTACTTCGGACTTCAATCGGGCTTTAATGCCCGAGCGCGCGCCGCGAATTTCGCCGCCGAAGAATTGCCGGCGGTCGCGGACTACCTGCATCGCCGGTCGGTCCGCGGGTACGTTACGCTGAATACACTGATCTTCAGCGACGAACTGCCACGCGCGGAATCGACGGTGCGGCAGGTTGCCGAATCGGGAATCGACGCCGTGCTTGTGCAGGACCTGGGACTGGCCCGACTGATTCGCGCCGTAGCGCCGCGACTCCCCATTCACGCCTCCACCCAAATGACGCTCAGCAGCGCCGAATGCCTGGAAGTCGCGCGGCGATTGGGACTCGACCGCGTCGTGCTGCCGCGCGAATTGTCCGTCGACGAAATCGCGGCGATCCACGCCGCTTCTGACCTGACGCTCGAAGCGTTCGTCCATGGCGCACTCTGCGTCGCCTATTCGGGACAGTGCCTGACCAGCGAGTCTCTGGGAGGCAGGAGTGCCAACCGCGGCCAGTGCGCACAGGCCTGCCGGTTGCCGTACGACATCATTCGGGATCGTCAGCCCGTCGACACCGGCACGATGAAGTACCTGCTCAGTCCCCAGGATCTCGCGGGCTTTGAATTGATACCCGCATTGATTCGCGCGGGGGTGCGTTCGCTGAAGATCGAGGGTCGCTTGAAGACCCCCGAGTATGTCGCCAATGTGACGCAGCATTATCGCCGCGCCGTCGATCTGGCGATGGCGGGCGAACCGGTTCGCTTCACGCCGCGACAGATCGAGGAACTGGAACTGTCGTTTTCCCGCGGCTTTTCGCCGGGATGGCTCGAGGGCTGCGATCACAAACGGCTGGTGCCGGGAGAAAGTTCCTCCAAACGGGGCGTTCGTCTCGGCACCGTACTCGCCATCCGCGGCGATCGCGTCCGTATTCGACTGATCGGTTCCGTCAAACGGGGCGACGGCCTGTCGTTCGATTGCGGTCGACCTGTCGACGATTCCCAGGGTGGGCGGGTGTACGAACTGTTTCGAGACGGAAAGCCGGTCGCGGGCCCGATGGAAGGCGGTGAAGTGGAAATGGCATTCGCACGCGATGCGCTCGATTGGGATGAGATCTGGCCGGGCCAGGCCGTCTGGAAAACCGACGATCCTGAGCTCACCAGTCGCCTGCGCAAGACATTCACGCAGCGCCAGACGCTGCGGCAGGTTCCCGTCGATATCGTGGTCGAAGCGGCCGTCGGCGAATGCCTCAAGCTGGCCGCGGTTGCGGGAAACGGCGCTCGTTGCGAATTCCAATCGGATTCGCCGCTTGCCGAAGCGCGTCGGCATCCCCTGGCGGTCGAACAGTTGCGACAACAATTCGATCGACTGGGGGGAACGCTGTACCAGCTGCGGGACCTGCGGGCGACAATCGTCGGCGCGCCGATGGTTCCGTTCAGCGTCTTGGGCCGGATGCGGCACCGGCTGGTGGAGGAACTCGATCGCGCCGCCGTCACGAAACCCTGGCCGGCAACCGCCAACAACGTATTGCCGGTTCTGCGAGCCAATCTGCAGCTCGACCACCCAACGGTCGCCGTCGATCGTGCGCCGCAGCTCCACGTACTATGCCGTTCGTTGTCGCAGCTGCGCACCGTCCTGCGGCTCGGCGCCAGCACTGTTTACGTCGACTTCCAGGACCTGCGCGAATACCGTGAAGCGACCGACCTGGCGCAGGCCGCAGGCGCGGAGATTCTGCTGGCGACGCCTCGCATTCAGAAACCGGGTGAAATGGGCATTTTTCGCATGCTCGCCAAGCGCGAAGCCGCCGGGATCCTCGCGCGGAATCTGGCGGGAATCGATTTCTTCGTCAACGCGGGTCGGAAAGTTGTTGCTGATTTTTCCCTGAATGTTACCAATGAACTGGCCGCGGAGTGGCTGATCGAATTGGGAGTGCGCAGAATGACCGCTTCCTACGATCTGAATCGCGACCAATTGCTGACCTTGGCCTCCGCTATTCCCAGCTCCTGGCTGGAGGTCGTGGTGCACCAGCATATGCCGATGTTCCATATGGAGCACTGCGTGTTCTGTGCCGTGATTTCGCCCGGCACCAATAAGACCAACTGCGGCCGGCCGTGCGACGTGCACGAAGTGAAGCTGCGCGACCGGATCGGAATGGAGCATTCACTTCGAGCCGACGTGGGCTGCAGGAACACGCTGTTCAATGCGGTGCCGCAAAGCGCCGCGGAAGTGCTCCCCCAACTTGCCTCGCTGGGAATTCGCGATTTCCGCATCGAGTTGTTGAACGATGACCCGGTGGAAATCGCACGCACGATGGAACTCTATCGCGAACTGCTCGCCGGCCGCGTGAGCGGTCGGGCGGTCTGGAGTTCCCTGCGAGCCAGCAATCGCGTCGGTGTGACACGCGGTACGCTCGAAGAACGCCGCGATCCCCTGGCGATCTTGTGATCGCGCCGGGTGCAACCCGGTGCCAGTGCCACCCGGCTCGAAACAAGTTCGTGCTACGTTCGGACTTCTCGAAACACGTTTGCGCTACGATGGACGAACGCTCATGCCAGCAGGCGGCTCACGACCGATCCCGCGACGTCTGTCAGTCGGACGTCGAGTCCTCGATGACGGTAGGTGAGTCGTTTGTGGTCAAGTCCGAATAGGTGGAGCAGGGTGGCGTGAAAGTCATGAGTATGAACGCCGTTCTCGGCGATTCGCCAACCAATTTCGTCACTACTGCCAAAGACTTGTCCACCCCGGATTCCGCCGCCCGCCATCCAGATGCTGAAGCAATGCGGATGGTGATCCCGTCCCGCGTCGCGCCCCGACGATGCGTTTTCGGTGATCGCCGTGCGACCAAATTCGGTTCCCCAGACGACGAGCGTCGATTCGAGCATACCTCGAGCCTTGAGATCGTTAATCAACGCCGCAATCGGCTGATCGACTTCTCGGCATTGAGCGCGAATGTCGGCGTCGAGTTTCTTGTGATGATCCCAAGTGCGCTGGAACAACGTGACAAACCGCACACCCCGCTCCACCATCCGTCGTGCGAGCAGGCAGTTTCTGGAGAAAACACCTTGCTGTCCGGGCCGTTCCAGTCCGTACGACTGCAGCGTCGCCTGTGTTTCGCCCGAGATGTCGATCAGTTCCGGAGCGGATGACTGCATCTGAAACGCGAGTTCGTAGGCGGCGATGCGCGTCTCCAGTTCGGGATCAATGCTCTGAGCCCCACGAATCCGGTTCAACTGTTCGATCGCATCCAACTGCGCGCGGTGGGCGCGAGGCGCGATATCGGCGGGAGTCTGCAAATTCAGAATCGGTTCGCCCTGGCCGCGGAGCAGCATCCCCTGATAGCGGCCTGGCAGGTATCCATTGCCCCAGGCCATCGCGCGAGCCACCGGTCCGCGGTGGTTGATCAGCGCCACGAATCCTGGAAGTTCGTGGGACGGATTGCCCAGCCCGTAGGTCAGCCATGCCCCCAGGCTTGGTCGGCCGGGCTGGTCGCGTCCCGTGAGCATTTCCAGCTCACCGGGCGCGTGGTCGAATGCCGCGTGATGCATGGAGCGGATCAGGGCGATATCGTCGGCGCAGGATCCAATTCCCGGCAGCAATTCGGAGAACGACGTCCCACATTCGCCGCGAGGATGAAACGCATACGGGCTGGCCATCAACACCGATTGCTGCGGCTTGACGAACGAAAATCGCACTCCTTGCAGGAACGACGGTGGAATCGGCTGTCCATCCAGTTCCCGAAGCCGCGGTTTCGGATCAAAAAGATCCAAGTGACTGGTCCCGCCAGCCAGAAAGATGAAGATGCAATGCCGCGCACGCGGCTCGTGGTGCGGACCGGGTTGTGCTCCGGGCACCAGGGCGGTTGGGGATGCGAGCGGCGCGGAAGCCAGCAGTCCTTCCTGTCGAAGCAGCGTCGCGAGCGCCAGAAATCCCGCGCCACCGCCAACACGCGTGAAGAAATTCCGCCGAGTCAGCAACGGCGATGGCATCCTATGATCGTTCGTCCCTGCCATCGCATCACTCCCGTGTTATCGTCTCATCCAGGTTCAACATCGTTCGCGCGACGCCGGCCCATACCAGCGACTCGCTCGCGCCGGCTTCCTGCTGTTGTCGGACCAGTTGACGGATAATCTCTTCTTCCGCTGGTGACGGCGCGCGCCCCAGGCACCACTCGAACGCATGGCGAACCCTGCCGCTGTCGTCGGCGGTCGATTCCATCAGACGCTGTCCCAGGGCTCGACAACATTCGTCGATGGCGGGATCGTTCAGCAGCGTCAGCGCCTGCGTCGCTGTAATCGATCGATCGCGAACGATCGTACAAGCATTGCCATCCGGGCCGTCAAAGGCCGCGAACATCGGGTAGGGATACGTTCGCTGCATATGCACGTAGAGCCCGCGACGATACGGGCGACCGCTCGATTCCTGAAATCGCTCGTTCTTCAATTCGTCCAAGTCCCGCAACACCTTCGGCAAGGTCGGTTGAATCGACGGACCGCCTAGGGACGTATCCAGTAATCCACTCGTCGCCAACGCAATGTCCCGTACAATTTCCGCTTCCAGACGAATCCGGTTCTGCCGCCACAACAATCTGTTTTCCGGGTCGATTTCGGCATGGCCGGGTCGGTCGTTCGCCGACGATTGCCGATAGCTGGACGAGACGACCAGCAATCGAATCAACGCCTTGCGACTCCAGGCGCCAGGGGTCGGAGCCGAAGACGGTTGCGTCGGCGTTGCGCTCGCACCATTCACGTCGCCCGCGGAATCGACCACGTTGGCGAGAGGCAGGCCCGCAAATCGAGCGGCGAGCCAATCGATCAGCTCGGGATGACTGGGAGGCTCTCCTCTGAGCCCAAAATTTTCCGGTGTCGCGACCAGTCCTCTTGCGAACAGATGTTGCCATAGTTGGTTCACGGCAACGCGGCCCGTCAGCGGATGATGCGGGGAAACGAGCCAGCGGGCCAGGTCCAGACGGTCGGGTCGGGAATTTCGCATGAGCAGGTCGGGAAGAAACGCGGGCACACCAGGGTCCACCGGCGCTCCCAGTTCCAGGAAATTGCCACGCCGGTGCAGGCGCGTCGGCCGCTCCAGAAAACGCAGCGTGGGCGCGTCCTGGAACTGGTCGTCGTCCGTGCTGTTGAAGAATGCGTAAAGCTGGTAATATTCGCGCTGCGATACCGGATCGTATTTGTGCGAGTGACATTCGGCGCAATTCAGGGTCAGTCCCATCCAGACCGCGCCGGTGACGGCAGTGCGGTCTTTGACCGCCTTTGTTCGAAACTCCTCTTTATCGGCACCGCCGGCGGAATTGTAGAGCGTGTTGCGATGGAAACCGGTGGCGACAAGATTAGAGGATTCGGTCTGTTCGCGAAGGTCGCCGGCCAATTGCCAGACGGTGAATTCATCGAACCCCATGTCGTCGTTGATCGATCGAGTAACCCAGTCACGAAATCGCCAGGCGTTCGGTCGTAGATTGTCGTTCTCGTAACCATCGCTCTCGGCGAACCGGGCCAGGTCGAGCCAATGTTTGCCCCAACGCTCGCCGAAGTGGTGGCTGGCGAGTAACCGATCCACCAGCCGCTCGCAATCGTCCGGTCCCGTGGCGTTCAGATACTCTTCGATTTCGTCCGCCGCGGGAGGCAGGCCCAGCAAATCCAGGTGCAGCCTGCGCAACAACATCGGACGATCGGCGTCACTGGCCGGATGCAGGCCTTGGCGGCGCTGGCGGTCCAATAGGAAACTGTCGACGGCGCTACGCGGCCAGGCATCCCGCACCGCCGGAACCGCCGGCCGGTCGATGGGGCGAAAGGACCAGTGGGTGGACGCGACTTCCTGGCCAGCCAGGGCGTCCGGCCAGGGCGCGCCGGCGTCAATCCAACGGCGGAACCGTTCGATCTGTTCCGGTTCCAGCGACGATTCTCCCAGCGGCATGCGTCGCGCGTCGTCTTGGGAACGGAGCCGAGCGATGAGTTCACTGTTCTCACTGGAACCCGGCTGCAGGACCGGCCCGTTGTCGCCACCCAACAGTGTTGTCCGCCGCGTGTCGAGTCGCAGTCCGCCCTCGCGCTTTTCCTGGCCATGACAAGATACGCACCGCATCCGCAGCAATGGCAGGACATGGGAAGCAAATTCCTCCGGCAGAAACTCCGCTCCATTCCCGCCGGGATCCGCGGACACGATACCGCCCGCGATTGCGAAGGCGCCGATGGCAATGATCGCTGCGCAAAGGATCGCCTTTAATTGCGGTAACATCGGGTTGGGCAGGTGGTTGGAAACGGATGTCGAGATTGCGGTGATTCTATCCACACCCACCACGCGGAAGAAGTGCGTCGTAGCTCGAAACTTGTTTCGAGCTACGAACAAGTGTCGAGCTACGGGGAGCGCATGATCACACGTACCCGATGGTTCTTGGTATCGCCGATGTAGACTCGCCCTGCTCGGTCGACGCAGATCCCGTGGGGCTGTGCCAGTGTGGCCTTGGATGCGGGGCCTGCGTCGCCGGAGAAGCGACCTGCCTTGCCGATCCCGCCGAGCGTGGAAACCAGGCCGCTTTTGGCGTCGATCAAGCGAATCGCGTCGTTTTCGGAATCTACGACGAACAGATTCTGTTGCTCGTCAACCGCCAGGCCTTTCGGACCATGGAAGGCGGCATCCTTCGCCGGTCCACCATCGCCGCTATATCCTGGCTTTCCCGTACCGGCCACATGGTGCAGCTTCCTGCTATCCAGCTCAATTCTCCAGATCGCGTGCCCTTCACGCAGCACGACCCAGAGCGTCCGCCCATCGGTCGCCATCGCACGTGGACCGGGCAACGGGGATTGGTCGGCCGCCGCACCTTCGCGCGGCGGCGCGAGTTCTCCGGTGCCGGCAAACGTCTCGATCAGGCCGGTACGCAGTACGACGCGACGAATGCGATGGTTACCGATGTCGGCGATATAAAGATGTCCTTTACCGTCCAGAACAATTCCGTGGGGCACTTGCAGTCGCGCCTTGATCGCCGGGCCACCGTCCCCGGAGAAGCCGGGCATGCCGTCGCCGGCGATCGTCGTGATCCGGCCGTCGATTCCGATGCGGCGAACGACATGATTCCGCATTTCTACTTCAAAGAGATTTCCTTGTTCGTCAAAGCGAACCTCATACGGCTCGTTCATCGCGGCTTCCACCGCCGGCCCGCCATCCCCCGCGTAACCGATGGCCCCCGTTCCGGCGACAACCGAGATCTTCTGCGATTCCCGTTCAAGACGCCAGATTCGATGATTACCAACTTCGGTGACGAAAAGATCACCACGCGGCCCGATCTCCACGCCAAAAGGCTGTCCAAGATTGACATGGAGCGGCGCGCCAGTTCGACCGTTGTCGGCCGCCTCCCCCGTGCCGGCAACGGTTAGGATCCGCGGCTCATCCGCCGCTTTGCCTGCGTTCACTCCGGAAAGCAACCCGGGTAGATCCGGTTTCAGCAACAAGACGAACGCAGCAATAGCGGCGGAGGCGGAGTTTGTTTTCCGATTCATGGGTGCTTCACCAGTCCTCGAGTTTCGTGGCGGCCATCGCCGCCAGGATAACACGATCGGTGAGGCGCTGCGTATCGATCAGCTCGTTTTTTCCCGTTCCGCCAGCGCGCCGCGAGTCACGGGTGAAGGCACTCCCTAGCCCGTGCCCAGGAGGCGGCAGCATCGGCGATCCGCAATCAACCGCGAGTCCGAAAGTCACCGATTGACAGCGGAGTTCGCCCGAAATTACGATTCTTGCGCTGTTCAGTTCACCCAGCTAATCCTCTTTCGAGGATCCGTCCATGATTCGTTGCTCTGCCTTTGTCGCCATTGCCGCCATCCTGTTTTCGCGCGGCGCGTTCGCCCAGGAGTTTCCGCAACCGGGTCCAGAACACAAATATCTCGCCGAAATGGAGGGGACCTGGGATGCCCGGGTCGACATGGGCGGCGAGAAGTCCAAAGGCGTTTCCACGTACAAGCTGATCTGCGGTGGAATGTGGATCGCCAGTGACTTTCAAGGGGACATCGGCGGCGCGAAGTTTCAGGGGCACGGCGTCGATGGATACGACCAGCACAAGAAAAAATATGTCGCGGTCTGGGTCGATTCCATGGAATCAGCGCCGATGCACCTGGTGGGAGACTTCGATGCCAAGACCAAGACGATGACGATGAAAGGCGAGACCTTCGGACTGGACGGCAAACCGCAACCGGTCAAGACAACCACGGTCCACAAGGATAAGAACACGATGGTCTTCACGATGTACGCGATCGGACCCGACAACAAAGACCAGCCGATACTCTCGATAACCTACACACGCCGGAAGTAGCCCTCCCCTGGTGCCGATCACCGGTGTTGCGCCGAGCGATCGCGGTGCGGCAGGCAATGCCAGATTCGAGTTTACTGCTGCAGCACGTTGTTCTGCTGTTGCAATCTTCGCGCCAGCATTAGAACGCGCCGTTCCAACTGCTCCAGTTCATCGAGGTCTTTGCCGGACTTCAGTCGCGACAATTTGGCGGTCATCAGGTTTAAGATCGCAAACAGGTCGTCGGCCCCTTCGCGCATGTTGAACTGGAATTCGCGGTCGACCATCTCTTCGATCAATTGCAGACTCTCGTCGGCCAACTGCGGGTTGACGGCGAGTTCCTCGAACGATTTTCGCAACGGCTCGCGATTATCCCGCAGGAATTTTCGGAACTCGACCTCGCTGATATCCATCGCCTTTTCCGCCATCTCGTCGACCTGCAACAGGACGTGCTCTTCCAGCTTCCCACGCAAATCGGGCAGTGAATTCTGGGCCTGTTTGCTGAGGCTTTCGGCCCAATCGGGGGCATGCCGCGTGACTTCGTCCTGAACGGTGCGTCGAGCGACGGGGAGCTGCTCCTCGATCCAGGTGGACGCCGCCGCGACCAGCGTATCCGGTTCCATGATTTCGGCGAGTTGCCGATAGCCGAAGATAAAATAGCCGGCAAGCAATGCCACGAGCAGCACGCCGACGATCAACGTAAAGCTGTTGGCAAGGCGAAGCCGGGACGCGGTGCGGCCGAGCATTTGTTGTGTCGATTCCAGAGTCGCATCGAGCGATGGTTGGTTTGTATGTGCAGGCTGGGACATGGTTGAGTTCCGAGTTCCGAGGTGAATTGTTGCTGTAAATGGCTACTGGATTGGCCGTCGCGCTAGCAGTGTATTGGCGAGCCGGCTCTTGACGGAGTCTTGTTTCAGGGTGTCTTGGGTTCGACGGGAGTCCCGCGGAACTGTGGGTCCTGCACCCGCACTGGCTGGATCGGGTGGGAATCGAAAGTGTCGAACGACGACTGCGATTGGATTTCGACCGCCGACCTCCCCGTCTGGCTGTCGCCGCCTCCCGCGCGGCGCGAGCCGGCCCTGCCGTGGTCGCGACGATCGGGAATCAGTTCGCGGCCGCGCCGGCAACCGACTTCGGCTGGCGCAGGACTTTCATCCAGCGATAGACGGCTTCCAACAGGATCAATCCCACACAGCCGACCATCAAAATGATGAACAACGCGTTCAGCCCGCCGGTGATCGCCTGCAGGCGATTGTTGTTGTGGAGCCCTTCGCGCATCTGCGTCCAGAAGATGCGCGTCACAAGTTGGTAGGCGGCGGTGGAGGTCGTGGTGATCACGAACAGCATCGGGAAAAGAGTGAGCGCGGCCCATCGGGCGCGGCCGGAGTTGATTGCCACGGTGGTGACGCAAGCCAGAGCGATGACCGCCAGAAGTTGATTCGCGATTCCAAACATCGGCCAGATGGTCTCGATCGAACCGGTCATGATCAGCCCGCCCCATCCGAAGGTCACCACGGCGGTCGACAAGACGGCGCCCGGGACCCAATCGGTTTTCTCGAATGGCTTATAGAAACGGGCCAGCGCTTCCTGCAGCAGAAAGCGGGCGATGCGCGTACCGGTATCGATGGTGGTGAGTATGAACAGGGCCTCGAACATGATGGCGAAGTGGTACCAGTACTTGATCGCGCCGTCGATCGCGAAATTACCGAAGCGGGACATGGCATCGGTGAAGATTTTGGACATGCCCACGGCCAGCGTCACCGCGCCGCCGGTGCGCCCGCGCAACGATTCGCCACCAACCTGCCGTTCGATCTCGGTGAGGTTGTCCGTTTGCGCGTTCATCTTCTCCAGCGCCGACGCATATTTCTCGACCTTGGCGAGGTCGATGTTGATGGCCCAGTAATCTCCTTGCGGCAGCGAGGCGGCGGCGATCAACGCGACGATGCCGACCAGTCCCTCGATCAACATCGCGCCGTATCCGATCATTCTTATGTCGCTTTCCCGGTGGATCATTTTGGGGGTGGTGCCCGACGAGACGAGGGCGTGGAAACCCGAGATGGCGCCGCACATGATGCAGATGAAGCAGAACGGGAAGATGGCGCCGCCCGCGACGTACGGCCCTCCACCCCCCGCGAAGATCTCGTTGACCATCGGCGATTCCAGCTTCGGATTCGCGACCACGACCGCGGCGATCAACAGCACCACGGTGCCAATCTTGAGAAAGCTCGAGAGATAATCGCGCGGGCAGAGCAGCATCCAAACGGGAAGTACGGACGCGATGAAACCGTACCCGCAGATCGCGTAAATCGTGGAGTTCCGCGAAAGCGAAAAATAGGGTTCCAGGCTGGAGCCGGGTATCCAGGCACCGGCGATTGTGGCCGCCAGGGTCGCAATCGCGCCGATCAGCGAGGCCTCGACAATCGCGCCTTTGCGGATCTTGTACATGTATAATCCGACGAACAGCGCGATCGGAATTGTGCAGGCGATCGTAAAGGTGCCCCAGGAACTGCCGGGGATGGCTTGCGTGTATTGATCGTCGTTCAGTTCGAGCTGCTGTTGTTCCAATGTGAATGGAGAAGGTCCCGTGTCGCGCCGCGGATGCACCAGCACAAACGACTCGCCGCGTCGGACTTCCGCGCCGCTGGCGTAAACGATTCGCGAATTGGCCGGGACCGTCGCAATCTGCCGGGTACCTTCCTCGCGATGCTCGATCCTGGCGTCCGGTTCCAGGACGATGCGTGTGCCTTTGGCCAGTTTGATTTCCTCGCCCCCGAGCGCCTTGACGACGACGACTCCCAGACCGGCCAGCGCAATGATGACCACAAACAGGATCGCCAGGGACGCCGTGCCTCCCGCGAGCGGGCTGATGTCGGTTCGGGCGATCTCGGCCAGCGATCGACCGTTGCGCCGGACGCTGGCGGCGAGTACCAGCATGTCCTGCACGGCTCCCGCCAGACAGACGCCGACCACGATCCAGATCAGGCCGGGCAGGTAGCCGAACTGGATCGCCAGCACCGGTCCGATCAACGGTCCCGCGCCGGAAATCGCCGCGAAGTGGTGGCCGAACAGCACCCATTTGTTTGTCGGATGATAGTTCTGACCGTCGTTCATCGTATGCGCGGGCGTGGTGCGGGAGTCGTCCAAAGCCGCGACTTTGGCAGCAAGAAACGCGCTGTAGTACCGGTAACCGATCGCCAGGCAGGCGAGCGCGAGCAGGATCACCGGCATGCCATGCCCCAGAATCGTCCGCAGAAACTCCATGGAACGTACTTACCCCTCGATCGAGTTTGCCAACCAGGTCCTAACGCCCCCGTACAATAGCCGACGTGCTGGGCAGCAGCAAGCTTCTCCGGGTGGACCGGGACTCGACGATACCTATAATGTGGCTCTTTGCTTTCCGTTCCGATACGCACGAAAGGTGATTCTCTTGGCAGAGCATGTCGTTATCATCGGCAGTGGTCCCGCGGGGTGGTCCGCGGCGGTCTATGCCGCCCGCGCGAATCTCCGGCCGCTGGTCTTCGAAGGCACCGTCCATCCGGACATGATCCCCTTGGGGCAGCTGGCGTTTACGACCGAAGTGGAAAACTATCCCGGTTTTCCGGCGGGCAATATCCGGGCCTTTGTGGAAAGCGCGGTGGCCAGCGACCGCCACTACAATCTCCCGCCGCCACCCAAAGGCCACGAATCGCACTATGCGATCCAGGGCGCCGAACTGGTCGAGCTGATCAAGCAACAGGCGATCAACTTCGGCACGCGCGTCGTCCCGGACGACGTGGTCGATATTGACATCAGCTGCTGCCCTTTTCGGATCATTTCCGGCTCGAATCCTGTCGTCGAGGCGCACGCCGTGATTGTCGCAACGGGCGCACGGGCGAATTACCTGGGACTGCCGTCGGAAGAGAAGTTCAAGAACAAAGGCGTCAGTGCCTGCGCCGTCTGCGACGGAGCACTGCCCGGCTTTCGCAACAAACCGCTGGCCGTGATCGGCGGCGGCGACTCCGCGGTGGAGGAAGCGAGCTACCTGACCAAATTCGGCTCGATCGTTTACATGGTCCATCGCCGCGATCAGCTCCGCGCTTCGAAAATCATGCAGCAGCGCGCACTGACGAATCCCAAGATCGAAATGGTCTGGAATTCCCAGGTCGACGAGTGCCTGGGCGACAAATGGCTGACCGGAATCCGCTTGAAAAACAGCCAGACCGGCGCGACGCGCGAATTGGCGGTCAGCGGCATGTTCGTGGCGATCGGGCATACGCCGAACACGGCTTTCCTGCACGAAAAACTCGAGACGAACGACAAAGGTTATCTGAAGCTGACCCGGCCTTTCCGGACCTGGACCAGTGTCGAGGGAATCTTCGCCGCGGGCGACGTGGCGGACGACTACTATCGCCAGGCGATTACGTCCGCAGGTACCGGTTGCATGGCGGCGCTTGACGCGGAACGCTGGCTCGTGGAACAAGGACTCTAGGCTCATGAATTCACTGCAACGACCCTGGTACAAGGAACTCTCGCGCTATCATTGGTTCGTCTTTGTCGTTGCGGCCCTGGGCTGGTTGTTCGACACGATGGATCAGCAACTGTTCACGCTGGCGCGCACGCCTGCGATGCAGGAGCTGTTCGCCGGGCCGGGCGGCGCGGCGGCCGACAAGGCGATCGTCGATACGTACGGTCCCTGGGCAACCTCGATATTCCTGATGGGATGGGCCACGGGCGGATTGTTGTTCGGTGTCTTGGGCGACCGCTACGGCCGGGCCAAAGTGATGATGTGGACGATCCTGGTCTACTCGCTGTTCACTGGCATCAGCGCCTTCTCCGTGACCTTCTGGGATTTCGCGCTCTGGCGGTTCCTGACCGGACTGGGAGTGGGCGGCGAATTCGCCGTCGGAGTTGCCTTGGTGGCGGAAGTGATGCCGGATCGGGCCCGCCCATTCGCTTTGGGGTTGTTGCAGGCGCTGTCCGCCGTCGGAAATATCGCCGCCGCTCTGATCAATCTTGGATTGGGTGAATACGAGCAGACCTTGGGACTGGGCACCGCCACCTTGATGGGATTCAAACTCTCGCGCTGGCGCGTGATGTTCATGATCGGCACCGTCCCCGCATTGCTCTGCATCGTGATCCGAGCCCGCTTGAAAGAACCCGAACGCTGGCAGACGGCGAGCCATTCCGATGCCGCCAAACGCACTCTGGACCTGTACAGGGCTCTGTTTTACGATCCGGTGTGGCGCCGCCGCGCCTTACTGGGCGTGGTCCTGGCCACTTCGGGCGTGATCGGACTGTGGGGGATCGGGTTCTTCGCGGTCGACCTGAATCTCTCGATATTCCGCAAAGTGTTCGAAGCCGAGGCGCGGAGTCAGAGCGAATCGAACTGGGATCGGGCCCTTTTGCGGTCGCTGATCGCGGAGCCCGATCGGTTCAAGGACCTCAAGGTCAAGCTGAAACCAGCCGACTTCATCAGCACGGCCGCCGAAAACAAAGACCCGGCCATACTCTGGGATGCGATTGGGGAATTGACCGAACAGAAGCGGGAAATCAGCCTTGCTTCCGTGCTGGACCACCTTGATACCGGAAACCCGGCCAAGAATCGCAAGCCGCAATCGGCCGACGACAGGCGTCGCCGCGAGGATTACCTCGCGGGCGAAAAGAACGCCTCGGGGGATGGCGGCGGCGACGGTGCCGCCGACCACGGCGCTGCGATCGCGTCAAATGCCGATCGGATCGCCGCGCGTTCGAAAGCGATTGCGGGGCGGGTGACCCGCTGGACATCGTTGACGTCAATGATGTTGAACATCGGCGCCTTCTTCGGCATCTATGGGTTCAGTCTTGTCTCGCATGTCATCGGCCGTCGCCTGACGTTCGCCATCGCGTTCGTGATCGCCGGACTCTCGACCGCTTATGTCTTTCTGAACATCTCTTCCACGTCCCACGTGTTCACGATGATTCCTCTGATGGGATTCTGCCAGCTGTCGCTTTTTGGCGGCTACGCGATTTACTTTCCGGAGCTGTTTCCGACGCGATTGCGCAGCACGGGAACGTCGTTCTGCTACAACGTCGGCCGGTTCATTGCCGCGATCGGTCCGTTCACGCTTGGTGTGCTGAACTCGAAGGTCTTCCACAACGCGCCCGAACCGTACCGCTATTCCGGCGCGGTGATGTGCGTGGTATTCCTGCTGGGGCTGATGGTGCTTCCGTTCTGTCCGGAAACCCGCGGCCAACCCTTGCCGGATTAGCGCGTCGCCGGGTATTACGGTCTCCGAGCACTTTGTCCCAACACCCAGCCCCGATTGCGGATTTGCTACCTTCGCGGACAGCTACCCGACGGAAGAGCTGCTGGAGGCGGCGGAATTACTCTACATCATCCTGCAATCGGAATTGCCCGATTCGGCCGCCGAGATCGCCCGATTCGGCGCGTTTCCCGGGCGGGCGGCAGGTCGTCTGGGATGCTCAGAGCAGTTCGGCCATCCTGGACGCACACGCGCGAACGGATGGCCGCCGGGTCCTGCCCCGTTATCGCTTCGATAAAGCCGACGTCATCGTGTCGCTCGGTGCCGATTTCCTCGGCACATGGATTTCACCTGTCGAGTACACCGCCGGCTGGCGCGCCGGTCGCATTTCGACGGTCGCGAGACCGCGTATGTCCCACCAAGTCCAGCTGGAAGGGCGCATGTCATTGACCGGCAGCAAAGCCGATCAGCGCATTCGCGTCGCTCCCGATGAGTATGCCGCCGTGCTCCATGGGCTTTACTGGTTACTGGAAGCGCTCGCGGGTGCTGCGGTGGAGGGCGCCGCGGGCTCACGAGCGATCGAAGGCCCGCTCGACGCACAACGCCTGCGGCAACTTGCCGGCCGGCTCTGGGACGCCCGCGGCGCTCGTTGTCTCCGATAGCCAGGACCTTGCCGTACAGCTCCCAGGTGAACGGACTGAATCAGCTCCTCGAGAGTTACGGCAACAGGCTCGATATCGAGCGTCCCAGCCGGCAGCGGTCGGGCAGCGATCCACAGTTGAGCGAACCGTTGACCGAACTGGAGGCCGGAAAGGGTCGCGGCCTTGCTGGTGCTGGGACACGACTTGCTGCACGATCTGCCGGCCGCGGTGTCAGCCGCAGACTGGTTGAAACGCGTTCCACTCAAGGTGAGCTTTTCCGGGCGCGATCTTCAGCGGTCTGGCGATGGTGATTACCCTGCCCGTCCCCATTCACGACCCGCTGCTTTCAGAAAGCCTGCACTACCATCCGTGAAAAGACGGGCGAGGGAACTGCACATCCGCATCACTCAACTCTTCCCATCCGATCCCCTTAGCGTCCTTGCGTCTTCGCGAGAACCCTCTCCCGATCCTCTGAAACTACGGCAGATCGGCCAGAAACAGATCGTGCTTCCCGTTCCGTTCCGCCACATAGACGATACGATTGCCGTCCGGGTGCCAGATTGGATAGTCGTCACGTTCGGGATTGGCGGTGAGGCGTGTCTGTTCTGTTCCGTCGGGGCGCATCAGATAGATTTCGTAATTGCCATCGCGGCCACTAGTAAAAACAATCCGTTGGCCATCGGGCGCGAAGCGCGGCCGCAGATCCTGCAGCGGCTGCGTGGTAAGTCGATGCAGGTCACTGCCATCGGGCCGAGCCGTATAGATTTCGAAGTTGCCATCGCGCGACGAACCAAAAACGAATCGCTGTCCGTCCGGAGCGAAGTCAGGCCAATTATTGACGCCGGCGCCCGAGATTATTACGTGCGGTTTCCCCTGCGGCAACGGCATCATCAGGATGCTCTGTGTGTCCGTTTCCGCATAGCAGTAGAGCATCATCGAACCGTCCGGGGCGATTGCGGGCGAGCGAGCGCCGGAGAAACCTCCGCCCGGCGGGATTTCGGTTTCGGTTCCATTGGAGAGATTTTTCATGACGACCGCGAGGCTGAGATTACCTCGGCTTTGAATGAACGCAAGCCACTTACCGTCGCGCGAAAATGCGGGTTCAAATTCATTCTTGGTCTGCGTGGGGTGGACCGGTGTCGTGCTGCCATCGGCCAGTTTCAGCTTCATCAGCCGCAACTGGACAGCGGACTCTTGGACGACGTAGACGATTTCCGCGCCGGTGTGGTCGACAAAGACGGGACAACTTTTAAACTGGCCGTCGCTGGTCAATCGCTTTTCTTCGGCGGGGCAGTCGGCGAGAACGGCCGAGACTCCGACGACGAGTATTACTCCCCTTATTGCGCTACGAGAGCAGTTCATGCACGCTCGTTCCTCCCTCAAGCACTTTCAGCTCCGCCCGGGCCTGCGTATCCAGACCCGCGAATTCGGCAATCGTCGTACCGACCATGAGCGGCGAGATGGGTGTCGAGACAGGATCACCACCCAAGCGGTCGCTGGCGCCGATCACCTGTCCCGGCCTCATACCCGCGCCGGCCCAGAGGGATGAATAGCAACGCGGCCAGTGGTCACGGGCCGCGCGGTTGGTGATCTTCGGCGTGCGGCCAAATTCTCCCATCGCCACCACCAACGTGCTCTCCAACAGTCCGCGTTGCGACAAGTCGTCCAACAGGGCGGACAATGCGCGATCGAGAATCGGACAATGACGGTCCGGCAAGAGCTCAAAATTATAGATGTGAGTATCCCAGCCAAAATCGGTATTGGGGGTCATTGCCTCGACGTACTCGCTCCAGTTCACCTGGATGTACGACACGCCTGCCTCGACCATCCGGCGAGCCATCAGGCAACTCTGCCCAAACGATGTTTGGCCATAGGCGTCGCGTGTCTCGGTGGACTCCTGCGTAAGGTCGAGTGCTTTCCGACCGGAGGGCCCGGAGAGCAACTCGAAAGCCCGTTGGTGCAGCCGGCTCCAGTCGTGCAATCGATCCTCTTCCGTCTGACGTCGCACGGCATCCAGTGTGCCAAGTAAGGTTCGACGATCGTGAATGCGGTGCGGCGACAGGCCATCGAGCAACTTGAGGGACGGGATTTCCGCCTCGCCGAATTCAGAGCAACTGATGAGAAACGGTTCGAACGCCTTCCCCAGCGAGCCGGCGCCATACCCGTCCACGATCCGGACCACGTCTTTGGGTATGCCGCGTCCCAGCATGGCAAATGCCGGCAGGCTCCCTTTTTCGCCGCGATACTTGGCAATGATGGAACCGAAGTTTGGCTTCACGGGCAGCGGCTTTTCCGGGAAGCCGGTGAGTCCGAAGGTTCCAGCGTCGGGATGGCCGGGTGCAAACGTCACATTCGAACGAACGACATTGAACAAGTGACTGCGACTGGCAAGCCTGGGGAGCAATTCCGATAATTGCAAACCGGGGGTACGGGTCGAAATCGGGGCGAATGGTCCGCGGACATCCGCGGGTGCATCTGGTTTCGGATCGAACGTATCCAAATGACTAGGCGCACCCCATAGCCAGATGAAAATTACCGACTTGGCGCGAATGCTGTTGCGCCGCGCATCGGCCGCGACGGCGTACGATCCCGGGATTCCGCCGCCACCCATGCCGGCCGCACCGAGTGCGAGCGGCACGAACGGCAGGGACATGCCCGCACGCAAGAAGCTCCGGCGGCTGGCGCCCCCACAGGTTCGCGAAAGAAAGCTACCGATATCCACGGAGTTTGCCCTTCAAGCCTGGGAAGCGACGCGCAACGCGAGCTCCATCGATCATAGTCCGCACGGAGTCGTCTGGAAACCTGGGCCGGGGCTGGCAGCGCTCGACCTCCATCCAGGACGTCCGGATCTTGGCAAAGCCTGACGCCGGCGGCTACGGCGATTTGCCGAGCTTCGATCCCAGCCAGTTCACGGCGTTTGAAACGACCCGCAGCGGCAATTCCTGTTTGTACACCGGATAGGTTTCGTGCCCAGGTCGGAAATAGAATACGCGTCCGTCGCCAAGTTTCCAGATCTGACCGCTGCGAAAACTTTCGCCGGCGGACCAGCGTTCTTCAAACAGGGTCTCGTCGGCCAGCGGCACGTGGAACGGGTCGGCATACATTTCCGTTTGTGGAATCTCAAAACTTTCCGGAAGACCTTGGGCGATGGGATGAGTCTGGTTCAGCACTTTCACCAGGCTTGGCTTGCCATCGGCGCGATACGCCGGGAACACGCAGTTGGGCAGATCGACGCGCACGGTGAGTTGCGCCCCGCGACGCACCGCGTAATAGGCCGGAGTTACCAGCGAGTCCGCCGTGGGCACAAAGCGCCCTTCCGGAGCAACGAACTCGAATTTCACCGCTGGACCACTGGCGGGATCGGGATAGCGGCGACGCGCATCGTCGCGCGTGCGTTCGTGCATCGCCTCGATGAACGGAGCGGACCAGTGCGCGGAATGCAATGCGATCAAAGCCAACTGCCCACGCTTGATACGCGCAACGATATCCTTGGCTCGCTCCTCGGAAATCTCCCCTTGACGCACATGTCCCCACCAAACCAGGACGTCGGTACTATCCAGCAGGCCGGCGGGCAGACCCTTCTCGGGTTGATCGATATTGGCAGCGATCACGCGCAGTCCCGGCTGCCGGGACAAGTGATCGGCGATCGCATTACCCAGAAAATTGTCGTAGGCCTGTTTCTGGGCCGGTTGCTGCTCATCCCAAACCACAACGCGAATGCGTGTTTCCCCCGCGAAACCGCCGCGAGCAGCCAGGCACGCACCGGCGCCCGAGGTCCAAGCCAGAAAGCGACGACGATCAGGTTGAAGCATCGACGAACTCGCCTCGCTGTGAAAACAACAATCCCGCCAATCAACGATTTCCAGTTTACTCCTTTGACGGACGACGTCGCGACTCCTTGCGCGACCCGCGTTTCTCTACGGCGTTCCGCCAGGCCAGCGTCAGGACCTCCCGCAGCGCGGCGTGGTCGATCTCCTGCAGCAGGAACCGAGTACAGCCTGCCCGCCCCCAGGCACCATTTTCCGGCGCCAATCCTTCAGGAAAGTCGCACACATATTCCGTTTGCTGCTCCAGCGTCAACTTGACCATCCCGGATCGCTCGTTGTGATGCAAGGTCGCGAATATTCGGTTGTCGACGCGGAAGTCCGGTGGCCTTGATGCGAGCCTTCCACAGCCCCTTTCATGCCCGTCGCCAACCGGCGCAAATCACTCGCTTGCATCTTCGTCCGGCCCGCAAAATGGTCTGCGATCCACGCGTTCCCCGACACACCATACGAGTCTGATTTTATCGGTCGCCGTCGGGACTCAATAACCTCGGCTGACGAGCGAATAGTTGCCCATTATACTATGCAAACTCGCTTCTGCATGCTTGTCACCACCGCTCAGGTTCCTCAAACGCATCCCTAAAGAAACCACGGCCAGCCCATGACGATTGCTGAATCCCGGCTCCGGATCTTGTCCGTTCCCTTCCGCTGCATCCTGCCTGGCTGTGCGGCGCTTCTTGTCCAAGCGATTCTGGCTCCGGTGATTCTCTGCACCGTGTCGATGCCGGTTCTCGGCCAGGCTCCGTCCGGGGATGGCATGTTGGACGCCGCCGACATCTACGCACCACAGCGCGTAATCGATGTATCGATCGAGATCGCCCCGGAACACTGGTTGGCGCTCTGCAACCAGACTCGCGACCTGCTGCGCGCGATCGGGAGTTCTTCGGACGAAAAGGTATTCCGATATTTTCCCGCGGATGTCACGATCGACGGCAGGAAAATTGCGAATGTCGGTGTTCGCAAAAAAGGTTTTCTCGGCTCGTTGGACAGTGTTCGACCGTCGCTGAAAATAAAATTTGACGAGTTCCAGAGCCAGCAGGTGGCGAGCGGCTTCGACCGGTTGACGCTGAATAACAACAAGCAGGATCCCAGTCGGATTTGCCAGTTTTTTGCCTACCAGTTCTTCAACAGGTCGGGCCAGGTCGCATCGCGTTGTAACCTTGCCAAGGTGACGGTCAACGGGAATTTTCTGGGGATCTACTCCAATGTCGAATCGGTTGCGGAACCGTTCCTGAAAGCTCGATTCGGTGATGGCAGCGGGGCACTGTACGAAGGGACGACTACCGACCTGACGCCGGGGAATGTCGATCGCCTGGAGGCCAAGAACAAGGCGGCTCGACATCAGGAAGTCGGTCAACTCGCCGAATGGTTCGACAGCGATGAGATTCCGATGGCCCAAGTCGAGCAGCTGTTGGACATCGAGGCGTTTGTGCGATTCTGGGCCAGCGAAAGTCTGCTCGGCTTCTGGGATGGTTACACTCAAAATCAGAATAACTACTTCATCTACCAGGTGCCCCAGACCAAGAAGCTACGGTTCATCCCCTGGGGACTTGACTCGGCCTTCATGGAAGCGATTCCACTTCCTCAGTTGAAGACCGTCAACAAGTCGGTGTACGCCAATTCGGTGTTGGCGAACCGGCTCTATCGCAACCCCCGCATGCAGAAGCTCTATTTGGACAGCATGCGGCAACTGCTTGCCGAACATTGGCGGGAAGAGGCGATGCTGGCGGAGGTCGATCAACTGGCGGCGCGCGTTCGCGAGCACGGCGGGGCCGAGCATGCCGATTTCGATCGTCGCGTGAACGAAATCAAGGCATTCCTACGCGGTAGGCGCGCCACGATCGAAAAGGAACTTGCGAGCGGTCACGTGGAGATCCCCCATGGCGTTCGGCGCCCGATCAGCAGCGAACGCATCGGTTCCGCGTCGGGTACGTTCGCGACGGAATGGCACGAGCGAACTCCTTCAGAACCGTCGGAAAAAGGTACCGTCGAACTGCGTGTGGAGCTGAATGGCGAAGTCGTTGAGTTCAGCAGACTGGGTGTGATCGCGGAGCCAAGCCAGGATCGCAACGCGAAAGAGTCCGACGGTACGTTGCCACCCACGGTCGCTTTTCATGGCATACGCAAATCGGACGAGAAGCAGTGGCTGCTGGTCGTGTCGACCAACAACAGTTCCTTTCGACCGGCAGACCAGCCTGCCCAGGTAGGCGGGCTGATCATTGAAGGGAATCCGCTCTGGTTCTTCGCCAAGATGATGCTGGGAGGCGGCAACTGGAACGAATTGATTCTGGCGTCGGGCACAGTGAAATTCGACGAGGCGGCGCGTGAGCCAGGAGCGTCGGTCCGCGGTCGTTTGCAGGTCGAGCTCGGCCGATTTAGCGGCGGAGACCATCTGCCGGTCCGGTAAGGGCGACCGGTGCCCAAACTCCTTGGCGTCTCCGCGAGAGCCGTCTCGCAATTGCCGTCCAATCGAAATGGATCGCGCCAAGACGCCAAAGCGAAACGGGAACGCTATGCGCGTACGGCGATCAGCAGACGCAGGACGATCCAGGCCGCGCCGGCCAGCAACAGAACCTTGATCGCATAACGTCGCCACAGCCCCAGACGAGGCCTGTCCGCTTGAACGCCCCCCATTCCGATAAGAAAGAGCGCGATGGTACCGATCGCCATCCAGAAGAGTCGAAGAAAACACCCCGCGGGACGCTGTTCGGCAGCCACCCGCCGTTCGGACGGCGCTTAAGTCTGAATCACTGGACCGGACTGCTGTGCGTTGACACACGCGGTGGACCGCTCATAAAATGCTCGGTTTGCCGGATGCGCCAACGTCCATAACTACGGGGGTTTCGGTTGTTAGAAGCAATCCAGAAGGCCGACACGCTGATCGAAGCGCTGGGATGGATCCGGCGTTTTCGCGACAAGGTTACCGTAATCAAGCTGGGTGGCAGCGTCATGGAGGACGAGAACGCTTTGCGCCACGTCCTGATCGATATCGTCTTCATGGAAACGGTCGGCATGCGACCGGTCCTGGTGCATGGGGGTGGAGCGGCGATCAGTCGTGCGATGGACGAAGCCGGTATCGTGCCGAGGTTTATTCAGGGGCGCCGCTATACCGACGAGCCAACCTTGAAAATTGTCGAGGAAGTTCTGGCGTATCAGACCAATGAAGCGATCGCGCGCAAGATCGAGGACTTTGGCGGGCGGGCGATGAACCTGAATTTCCGCTCCACCAATGTGCTGTTCGGCGAGAAACTGTTACTGGAGAACCGAGATGGCCCGCCGATCGACTTGGGCTTCGTCGGTCAGGTTACGCGCGTCGATCGGTCCACGATCGAAAACCTCTGCTACGCCGGGCAGGTTCCGGTGATCCCTTCAATGTGTATTGATGAGCGTGGACAGAAGTACAATGTGAATGCCGACACCGCCGCGACGGCTGTGGCGCAGGCGTTGGGGGCGGAAAAGCTGGTCTTCATGAGTGATGTGAACGGCGTACGCCGCAACAAAAACGATCCCGACTCCCTGATGCACTCGTTGACCGCCAGTGAAGCCCGCAAGCTGATCGAATCCGGCGCGATCGAGTCCGGCATGATCCCCAAAGTCGAAGCCTGCCTGGACACGATCAATCGGGGTGTTCGCAAGGTTCATATTATTGACGGGCGACTGCGTCATTCGCTGTTGCTTGAAATCTATACCACGCAAGGAGTCGGAACCGAGATCATCCGCGACTGACCACCCAGGCCCAGGCCGCAGCTGCTCTTTCCGCCACCTCCGTCGCACCCTCGTTCGCGGCGCGGTGGGGAATCGGTGAGGAAGGCCCCCTGTCGAGCCTGACGGTGAACCGGCGGCGCGGTGGCCGTGTCCCACTGTTTTTCACGTATGCTCACTTCATGTCGGGAGCCCCTATGACCATCGCCACCGAAACGAACTCGTCCGCTACCGTCGAACTGTTCAAGAAATACGTTATCCCGAATTACAACCGCTACCCGGTTAACCTGGTGCGCGGCGAAGGGTCGTGGGTCTGGGACAGCGAAGGGCACCGCTACCTCGATCTGTTTCCGGGTTGGGGCTGCAATCTGCTGGGCCACTGTCCCCCCGCGGTGGTACAGGCGGTGCAGGATCAGGTCGCGACGCTGATTCATGTTCCGAACACCTGGCACATGGACGTTCAGGGACGCTGGGCACAGCTGTTGTCGGAGCACAGTTTTGGCGGCCAGGCGTTTTTCTGCAATTCGGGTACGGAAGCGAACGAGGCCGCGATCAAACTCGCTCGCCTGCATGCGACGAAGGGCCGCTACAAGATTATTACATTCGAGGGCGGATTCCACGGCCGGACGCTGGGTTCGCTGACGGCGACCGCTCAACCGAAGTACCACGAGGGGTTGGGCCCGCTGGTAGCCGGATTCACCTACGCTCCCTATGGCGATCTGGCGGCGGTGGAAAAACTGATCGATGACGAGACCTGCGCGATCATGATCGAGCCGATCCAGGGGGAGGGAGGCGTGCGCATTCCGCAAGCGGACTTTCTGCCCGGCCTGCGCCGACTTGCCGACCAGCACGGCCTGCTGTTGATATTCGACGAAGTGCAGACCGGGTGCGGCCGCACCGGCCACTGGTTTGGCTACCAGTATTTCGGGGTAACGCCCGACGTGATGACCCTGGCCAAAGCGCTCTGTGGTGGCATCGCGGGTGGCGCGATGTTGGCGCGGCGGGAGGTTGCCGCCAGCCTGCGACCCGGCATGCATGCGGCCACGTTTGGCGGCAACCCGATCGCCGCTCGCGCAGGGATCGCCACCCTGGAAACGATCGCCCACGACAACCTGCTCGACAGCGCCCAGCAGCTCGACAAACTGTTTCGCCGTCGACTCGAGTCGCTGCGGGCGAATTGCGAACTGGTTCGCGACGTGCGCGTGGCGGGCGTGATGATCGGCGTCGAGTTGACCTTGGACGGAGCACCGGTCGTGAAGAAGTGCCTCGAACGTCGCTTGTTGATCAACTGTACCCACGGCACGGTGATCCGGTTACTCCCGGCAATGAACCTGACGACGGAGCAGGCTGAGGAAGGCTGCGATATCCTCATTCAAGCGATTCAGGAGTCGGCAGGTGGCTAGAAACCCGCATCTACTCGACCTGTTTGATTCTTCCGCGGAGGACATTTGCCGCATTTTCGAGATAACGGCTGCACTCAAGGCACAGTGGCAGCGCGGAATCCGGGAACCGCTGCTGCCGGGGCGGGTGCTGGCGCTGCTGTTCGAGAAGCCGTCGCTGCGCACGCGCGTGAGCTTCGAGACGGCGATGAGCCACCTGGGCGGCAACGCGATGTTCCTGGGCGATGAGGTCGGCTGGGGCACGCGGGAAGCGACCGCCGACTTCGCGCGGGTGATGAGCCAGTACGTCGATCTCATCGTCTGCCGCGCGAATGCACATTCCAAAGTCCTGGAATTGGCCGAGTACAGCGAATGCCCGGTCGTGAACGGTTTGACCGACGCAGCGCACCCCTGCCAGGCGCTGGCAGATCTCTTCACCCTGCTTGAATTGCGCGGGTCGCTGGACGGCGCAAAACTGGCGTATGTCGGCGATGCGAATAACGTGGCCCGCAGTCTGGCGGTTGCCTGCGGCAAACTGGGAGTCACGATGTCGATTGCGTCCCCGGCCGCCTATGCGTTTCCCCAAACGTTTCTCGAACAACTTGGCCGCGAAATTCCCCAGCTGCGGCTGGAAGTGCGCGTCGATCCCCGGCAGGCAGTGCGCGACGCCGACGCCATCTACACCGATGTCTGGACCAGCATGGGACAGGAATCGGAGCGATCGGCGCGGGCCGCCGCCCTCGCAAGTTACCAGGTGAATAACGCATTGCTGCAACATGCCCCCCGCCATGCAAAGTTCCTGCATTGCCTCCCCGCCCGTCGCGGAGAGGAAGTAAGCGACGAAGTGATCGACGGTCCAAATAGCGCGGTGATCCAACAGGCCGGCAATCGACTCCACCTGCAGAAAGGACTGATCGCCTGGCTGCTCGACGCACCCTCGACTTGAACAAGGCATTTCATGAATCGACGCCGCTCTCTGCTTGCTGATCTTCCCGCGACGGTTCGTCCAGAAAGCAGGTCCCGGCGACCGGCGCAACCCGATCGATCCTGGCCGACGCTCGGCTTGCGACTCGCGATCGGCCTCATGGTACTATTCGCCGACGCGCCTCTCCGCCGCGATCGGCACTCGCCATTGCACGCCGCCGGGGAGATGCGGCCGACGAGTGACGCGGCCGCCCCGTCGCGCCCGCCGGTTCCGTCGACCCATCCGGTTCTACCCGCCGAGTCGCTGCGTTACTTTCAGCTCGACGATGATCTGGAGATCCAACTGGTCGCCCACGAACCGCAAGTCATCGATCCGGTGGCGATTCGATTCGACGAACGGGGAAGGATCTGGGTCGTGGAAATGGGCGATTATCCCCACGGACCACCGCCGGGCGGTACCCCCAGTTCGCGCATCCGAATCCTGGAAGACCTGGACCGCGACGGAATCTATGAGGCGTCCCGACTGTTCGCCGACAAGTTGCTTTTCGCCACCGGTTTGCAGCCATGGCGGGACGGCGCGGTTGTGACTCTGGCGGGCGAGGTCGCCTTCCTCCGCGACACCGACGGCGATGGTCGCGCCGATGCTCGAGAAACCTGGTACACCGGTTTTGTCCAGGAAAACTCGCAACTCCGCGCCAACCATCCTCGCCTGGGCCTCGATGGCTGGATCTATGTCGCGAACGGCCTTCGTGGCGGAACAATCATCGATCCCCGACAGCCCGATCGCGCAGCGGTGTCGATCAGCGGGCGTGATTTCCGCTTCCATCCGTGGAGTGGCGCCTTTGAAGCGGTGTCGGGAATGGGACAATTTGGTCTGACATTCGACGAACAGGGCGAGCGATTCGTCTGCAGCAACCGCAATCCGCTCCAGCATATTGTCGTCGAAGACCATTACCTGCGCCGCAACCCGCGCGCGGCCCTTCCCGCCGTGGTTCAGGACGTGGCACGCTCCGGCGAAGAGTCGAGGTTGTTCGCGTTGACGCGCGCCTGGACGACCTCGAATCTACACGCCGGGCAGTTCACTGCCGCCTGTGGGGTGAAGATCTACACGGGTAACCACCTGCCGGCCGAATATCGAGGGAATGCCTTCACCTGCGATCCGACCGCCAACCTGGTGCACCGCGAACGGCTAACCGAGTCCGGCGGGACGTTCGTTTCCCGGTCGCCGTACGAGTCACGTGATTTTTTGGCGTCCAGCGACGAGTGGTTCCGGCCTGTGAATCTTGAAGTCGGCCCGGAGGGGGCGCTGTATCTGGTCGACATGTACCGGGCGGTGATCGAGCACCCCCAATTCATGCCGACCGAATTGCAGAGCCGCCCCGACCTGCTTCTGGGAAACGATCGGGGACGAATCTATCGCATCGTTCGCAAAAATGTTGTCGCGCCCCCGGCGGCCGCTGTAACCGATTTGCCAGGCGCGCTCGACGACGATAACAGCTGGCGACGGGAAACGGCGTTTCGAAAACTGTACGAACGGCGCGATCGCGCCGATCTGGAGCCGCTACGACTGCTGGCCTCGTCCGCGCGCCACGCCCCTGCGCGCGCCGCCGCACTACTGCTGTTGCGGGAGTTCGACGCCCTGGCGGATGACTCAATTCGCTCTTCGTTACGCGACAGGTCGCCCATGGTCCGCCGCTGGGCGATAAAGCTCGCCGAGTCCCGAATGGAAAAGACACCCGAACTCAGGGAAGCTGCCGCCGCTCTAGTCAACGACGACGACCCCAAGGTCCGCTTTCAAGCCGGTCTGAGCCTGGCACCGATGACCGTTTTGGAAACCGATTCCCTGCGGCAGGCCGCTCTGCGCGGCGCGGATGACCCCTGGACCCGCCGTGTCATCATTCTCGCCGCCGGCTCTTTCGCCGCCGATGTGGCTCAAAAACTGATCGATGATCCACGCTGGTCGAGTGCTCCACCGCCCGAATCGATTGTGGAACTTACCCGCGAACTGCTGGCGACATCCTCGCATGAACTACCCGACGAAACCGCCGCCAAAACTCTCCTGCGGTTGCTGGAGGCCCCCGTCCATCGCACGGTCTTCCAGTTGCCTTGTATTCTGGCCATTGCCCAGGGAATGGCGCGACGCGGCGCGGCAATCAGTGCTTTGCCCTCGTCCGACCAATCCCGTCAGGCGTGGCGGCGCGTGATGGATGAGTTTGCACGCATTGCCACCACCCGCCCCGACTCGGAAGCCGATTCGACGATCAGTCCGAACGCCACGAGATTATCCGCCATCGATCTGCTGGCGTACGATCCCCAATACACGGCCGCCCTGGGACGACTGGCAACGTCCGAGGAAAGCGTCGCTTTGCGCGCGAAAGCGATCGCCGCCTTCAGTCGCCATGCCAGCCTCCAGGAATGGCAGCCGTTGATCAACCGGTTCGCGGCGGAATCGCCGGGGATCCGCCGCGCGATCGTCGACCAATCGTTGGCGCGCAACGAGCGTGCCGAGGCGTTTCTCGACGCGGTCGCCAGCGGCGCAATCAAGCCGGCCGAACTCGATCGTGCCCAGGCCGATCGGTTTACCAAACACGGCGATCCGGCGATTCGTCAGCGGGCCGAACAACGATTCGCCGGCGCGGTTTCCCCGGACCGCGAACAAGTCACGCGCCAGTACCAACCGGCCCTGCAAATGCCCAGCGATCCGGCACGCGGCCGGGAGATCTTCACCCGGCAGTGCGCCGCCTGCCATCGCATCGGCGAACTGGGAGTCAACGTTGCTCCCGACATCTCCGATTCGCGTGTGAAAACCAGCGCGCAAATCCTCACCGATATCCTCGAGCCTAACCGCGCGATCGACAACAACTACATCAGCTACGTCGTCGTAACCCACGATGGACAATCGCTGACCGGCGTCCTGACCACCGAGACCGCCAGCTCGATTACGCTGAAACAGGCCGAAGGGAAAACGACCGTCCTGTTGCGATCGGAAATCGAAACCCTGCGCTCGACCGGCGTTTCCTTGATGCCCGAAGGACTGGAAAAAAATATCCCGATCCAGGATATGGCCGATCTGGTCGCCTTCATCAAGAATTGGCGCTATCTCGACGGACGCACGCCACTGGGTAAATGATCCGGGTTACAGGGAACGGGTCCCTTAAGCGGCCGCTCGCTGATTCAGCAGTCGCCGCAACGCTGGGTGGACCGGGACGATCACCACCGCCGGATCCTCCGAAACTGCCTGAATTACCTGGTCTAACTGCTCCACCGTGCTTTGGGCCAGGTCCACAAAAATCCAGCGTTGCCCCGCAAACTCGCACACTCCGCCACCGGATCCGCCTAGCCATTCCTGACGGATACGGAATCCAAGCAGCTCGGCAAGCCGCTGCGCGTGATCGAGAAGTTCAACGGTGTGCATCCCAGCTTACCTGAATCGTCCAATTCCTTGACCGCGAGGATTATAGCTGCCTGCCCTTTAGTTGCCTAGCGCGATTCGTCGATCACCCTTCACAGCAATCGTAGGTGTCGCAACAAGTTAAGACGCCAGGAACGGGTAAGCCACGGTGACGACGGAAATTGCGTGGCCCCCACCCTCCCGGGCGGCAGTGCAACGTTGGGCGAGGTCTGGCATGTCGGCGGGCGATCTGGAAAAGCAAGTGACGATCCTGAAACAGCAACTGCTTCAGGCTCAAAGACTCTCCGCGATCGGCGAACTTGTCAGCACCACCACGCACGAATTCAACAACGTGCTGATGACCATCATCGGCTACGCGCAAATGGGAATCCGCCACAAGGACCAGGCCACGCGGGACAAGGCACTGGAAAAGATTCTGGCTGCCGGCCAGCGAGCCGCCAAGATTACCAACTCGGTGCTCGGCATGGCGCGGAACCGATCCGGTTCGTTCGAACCGACATCGATTGGGAAAATTGTGGAGGAGTCGCTGGTGCTTCTGGAACGGGACATGCAGAAGTACCGCATCCGGCTCGAAACGCAGATCGCGCCGGTCCCGGAGATCCGCGCGATCGGCAACCAGATCCAGCAGGTGCTGCTGAACCTGCTCATCAACGCTCGTCAAGCCATGTCACCCGGCGGGACGATCGTTGTGCGCGTCGAACATGACGCGAAAGCAAATACCGTCGATCTGGTCGTGCGCGATACGGGAAGCGGTATCCCGGCGGACAAGCTGTCTCGGATTTTCGAACCGTATTACAGCACCAAGTCAGGCCCCGATTCCAGCGGCTGCGGAGGCACCGGCCTGGGACTCGCCGCCTGCCGCCAAATCGTGGAACAACATCAGGGCAGAATCCGAGTCGAGAGCACCGTCGGCAAAGGAACGCAGTTCACCATCAAATTGCCGATCGTGAACGGGGACCGGGGACCGGGGAACGGGGAACCGGAAAACCGGAACGGAAAACCGGTTACGGGTTACGGGTTACAGGTTACGGGAAACGGGGAACCGGGAACGGGTCAGGGACAGTCAATGTGCAACGGGTGAGGGTAGTCCCGAACCCGTGCCCAAGCAGCCCAGAACGTGCAACCAGAGAACGTCACTTGGGCATTCGAACCGGCTTCACCGTCTCGTGCCATCGGCACGGACTCGGAACGGCCCATTCCCCGTTCCTCTTCCTTCTTCCCCCGTTCCCCGTAACCCATTCACAGCGTCTTCAGGAACTCGATCAGGTCCCGCAGTTCGTCGGCGGAGAGTTCCCCTTTGCCGGTAACTTGCGTCGGGTTATGGAATTCGGTCAGTACTTGTTCCAGCGATTTGCCGCGGCCGTCGTGCAGCAGGCGGACCTTACGAAAGACGCCAACCAGCGACGGTGTGTTGTACACGGGGTATTTGTCTTTGCTGGAGCCGAGTCCGACGTCGTGCAACTCGTTATCGGTAAAGTGGGGTCCTGCATGGCACTGGGCACATCCGGCTTTGTCACTGTGAAAGATACGTTGCCCGCGTTCCACGGCGGCACGCGACTCCGCGCTGACCGGTCGCAACGGATTGGGGGGTGCCTGAAGTTGTTCGAGGTAGGCATAGAGGGAGGCGGTATCATCGTCGGTCGGTTGATTCCCGAGCATGGTGGTCGTGAGGGAATGCCGCAGGGCCGCGTGCAGGTTTTTCTGCCAACCGTGCCATGTCCAGGGTCCGGTCTCGGTGAGATGGTAGAGTGGCAGCACGGTCTTATAGGTATTGGGCGTGCCGTCGTTCATGGTGTCCATGCGTACGGCGTTGGAGCCGCCTTCGTAATGGCAGGAATGGCAGCTGTACCATTGATCGAGGCTCCGCTGCCCATCCAGGAAGATCGATTCACCTCGTCGGACCAGAGAGGGTGTCGCGGGGCCACCCAGCCCGATCGATCGCACAATGCGGCGTTCAACGACGTCAACTTCCTGCACGCTGTTTTCCAGATAGTTCGCGACGAACACCACTCCGTCGCGAGAACTGCCGCGCAGGCCCATCGGCCGACCGCCGACGGGAATCCGCCAGAACCGCTGCGTGTCGTGTTGGAGATTTCGATCGAGATGGTCGCCGATCCCGTACTCGCGCCACGGCAGAGCATCCTGGGCGTATACCAGTAATTCGTGTGTGCCTCCGGCCGAGACAACCAGTTGTTTTTGGCTGGCAGTGTAGCCGATTCCGAACACGTCGGAGACGGCGACACCGGGTGGGTCCAACGCGATCGCTTCGCGCTGCGACGGGCCATCCCACCTCAATCTGCCCAAACGGCTGGCGATCACCCATCCCTGCCGAATCAGTGACGGCGTGATGGCGTTATTCCCGTAGAGCGTCCAGGGATGCACGATATGTTGCCCGTCGGGCGACGATACCAGGTGGCCGACGTTCAGCGCGTAGTAGCGTTCCTGAAACAACATCTGGTTCGATTCCAGGTCGACGACGCAGACACCCAGGTCGCCGCTGGTTCCGACCGCCAGCCGTTTACCGTCGTTGGAAATGGCGAGGTACCGCGGCCATCGACCGACGTCGATCCGGGCGCGTACCGTTCGGCTGGCGAGATCAACGACGGCAACCTGGTTGACGGCGGACAGCGCGACGTAGGCGGATGCGCGGTCACGGGACAAGGCGATCCCGTGCGGCTCACCGCCGACATCCAGAGTAGCCTCGACAACCAGCTTCTTTTGCTCGACCCGCAATAGGCGCAATTGGCCGTCGTGGGCGGTGCTGACCAGGATCCGCGGTTCGATCGGATCGGCAACGATCGCCGCGGGACGGGCACCGACCGTCATTTCGTCCAGCAATTTTCCCGACGGCAGTTCGACCAGCGAGACACTGTCGGACGTCTGGTTGGCCGTCGCCAGCCAGGACTCGGCCGGCCCCAATGCCAGGTCGATCGGCGAGCGGTCCTTTTCGTCGGCTGAGCCGATCGAGATCCCGAACGAGATCCCTGGCGATGGAAGCAGCAGTGCCGCGATCGCACCGATGATTAACTGGTTCCGCAATGCGAGCGCAATAGGTTTCATGGTCGTGCGCGGGGTAATAACGGGATGTGTCGGACGAACGTACGATTTGTGGTCGGAGTCATTGTAACGGCCATTGTAGCGTCGGGAACATCGTTTCACCAAGCGAACGTGGTGCTGCCGATTGCTCTGGTCGTACCCAATTCGCTAAACTGCGCCCAAGGAGTGACAATCCATGCCCATCGCGTTTTCCTGCCCCCATTGTGGAGCTAAGTCCAACGTTGCCGATCAGTTTGCCGGCCAAAGCGGCCCTTGCGCGAGTTGCGGCAACACGATTACGATCCCCGTGCCCGCTTTTGGCGGGGTGGGTGGGCCGGCGCCGCACGCTCCGAGTTCGTCGTCCGGAGGCGGATCGGTCCTTGTCATTGTGGCGGTGATCGGCGGTGTGATGTTGCTCGGCCTGCTCCTTTGTGGCGGTTTTGGATTCGCGCTTCTCATGCCAGCCGTACATTCGGCTCGGGTTGCCGCGGAACGCGCTGGAAGTTCCAACAACTTAAAACAAATTGCGCTCGCCATGCACAATTACCACGATGTCTACATGGCGTTTCCTCCCGCTTACACCGTTGACGCGAACGGAAACAAGCTCCATAGCTGGCGGACGTTGCTACTGCCCTATTTGGAACAACAGCATCTTTACAATCAGCTCAAGCTGGATGAACCGTGGGATAGTCCCACGAACCAGGCTGTCGGCTCGAATACGATCTACAGTTACACGCGGGACGGATTTGAGATCAACACGGACTACGTCTTGATCACCGGACCCGGCACGCTATTTGAGGATAGCAAAGCGATAAGAATGGCCGACGTGTACGACGGCAGCTCCAATACGATCATGATCGTCGAAGTGGTCAACTCCGACATCCCTTGGATGGAACCTCGCGATCTTACAATCGATGAGTTTCTGGCCAATGTCGCGGGCGGTACAACGCCGTTTCCAGGTGGACGCAACGTCGCATTGGCGGATGGTTCAGTGCGATTCCTGCCCGTTTCGATGCCCACGGACCAGCTGCGAAACCTGATTACTCGCAATGACGGCGTCCCAGTCGCGCTGCCATGAGCGACACGGTATGTGTTGGTTGGCCGGTTGTCGCGGGACAGCTGATGGCAAAGCTGGTGATTCGCGCGCCGACCGGGTACGCCGCGTCTGCATGTCAAGTCAGGCGTTGATTGGTTCGACTTGCATGGGAAGGTCGATTTTGACGGAGCTTCGGTGGCGTTCCCCGAGCTCTTGAAGGCGATGCTGCTGGGCGCGCTGACGGCCGCGAAACCGGAACAGAAAAGGCTTGCGCCGAAAGCGTCCGCGAGGTCAACGACCCTTCGATTGTGATCAATTACGATGCCGGGAATGTGATGGACTATCTGAACGTCGATCCCTGCCCGATATCAAGACTTGTGCTGACCTGATCCGCAGCTTCTGCATGAAAGACCATCGCAATTGGCCGAAAGACGAGGACTGTGCGCCAGGTTATGGGGAAATCGACCACTATCGGTTGCTGGACGCCGTTCGCGATACGGGCCGCACCGTACCGTTGTGCTGTGAGAAAATCTCAGCACCGCGGATTCCTCGCCACACGACTCCCGAACGGATCGACCGCATGGCGCAACGGACTCGCAAATTTCTGGAAACCGTCATCCAGGGCCTGGGACAGGTCGTTGCCACCGGTCCCAGAAGGGATGTACGGGGAATTCTGCGAGTCCTGGGATGCTTCCGGAAACTCAGCGCGATTTGCGTTTGTCTTCGCGCGGCTGCTCGTCGTTCTTTCGGCCGCCCCCGCTGCCCGGGTTATCACGCCGCGGTTCGGAACGCTCGGCAGCCGGACGTGAGCGCTCCATTCCCGGTGGTTCGGCTCGCCGCGACTCACTCCGCGGCGATTCGCCACGCGGAGTCTCCCTGCGGGGCGCGGTACCCCGCGGATTCTCTGTCCGCGGCGTTTCGCCGCGCGGGGAATCCGCGCGTGGGTTGTCGATACGAGGCAATGGGGTGCTCCGCGACTTGTCTGCACGGGGTGCACCTCCACGGGGCGCATCGCCACGGGGTGCTTCTGCTCGGGGTGCACCTCCACGGGGTGCATCGCCACGAGGCGCTTCTGCTCGGGGGGCACCTCCACGGGGTGCATCGCCACGGGGTGCTTCTGCTCGGGGTGCACCTCCACGGGGTGCATCGCCACGGGGTGCTTCTGCTCGGGGGGCACCTCCACGGGGTGCATCGCCACGGGGTGCATCTGCTCGGGGGGCACCTCCACGGGGCGCACCTGCACGGGGCGCATCTGCACGGGGCGCATCTGCACGGGGCG